>Ga0364910_1030_pt1 | contig 87740 bp, 82 predicted proteins | sample SorcelJu500001C4_3_FD_206970 | JGI IMG/M metagenome (GOLD analysis project Ga0364910, IMG submission 206970) | Enriched cells from Trout Bog Lake Hypolimnion, Wisconsin, USA - BchlTB.June25.5000.01.C4 | ecosystem: Environmental > Aquatic > Freshwater > Lake > Hypolimnion/Profundal zone | place...
CAGACGCAGTGCGTACAAGATTCTTCTTTTTGGACAGGCCACCTAGTCCCTTTTGACATCGGCCGCTCCTCCCGTTATTTGCTTTCTACTTTTTGCATGCCATCTGTATTATAATACCGTCGCGAAAAGCCAAGTGCAACATTGACCAAGCCTATCATGACTGACACTTCAATCAATGGCCCTAAAACCGCCGCAAAAGCTTCACCGGAATTGATAACCGACTATTGCAACTGCAACCGCGATAGCCAACTCAAAGTTATTGCTAGCGGCTGTAAATGACACTGTAGTTGTTTGCGTATAGTTTACTCCCGAGCGCCAACTGACCATGAACGAAACCAAGAACATGATTACGAAGTAGATCAAAAGAGGAATTGCAATTCTCACAACATCCATTGGCAACTTCACTATATAGTTACCTTTCAGAGAGAACATTACGACAATCGTAAACAGCAAAAAAATCAGCGTCAATGGGCTAATCTTCGGCAGGAAGGTCTTTCATGCCATTCGCGTCCTTTTTGCGGCAGCAGAGTCTTTCGAGTGAGATAGCCAGATAACCACAAGTGGCAATGCGCAACCCCGGAATATTACATCCGCTGTTAACGTCAAAATAAAAACTTTGGGTTGCACCAATTTCAACCCCGCGGTCGTTGGTATTAATAGTCGTTCCATCTAATTTGTAACTTCAGTGAACGGTTATTTTCTCCCTCTGCTTGCCAACAAAGCCCCTAATAGGAAAAGGACGCATCCCAGCGCCCTTCTCTCCAGGTGATATATTAAGTAAGGAATGTCCTTACAGTCAATGCGCCTTGCCTCACATCTTCATATTCCCCATATTCATGCCATTAGGATCCCAGCCCATAATGACCGGATTGACCATGCCGAAGATCATTGCCACATGAGCAACCACTAGGAAGCCCGTCAGAAGGATAAAATGCAGTTTCATTTTCTCGTCCGCCGTCTTTCCTCTGCCGATAACGCCGATTTCCAGCAACGAAATACCAAATAGGGGGATGACGCCACTAAGGTAAGATCCTACCGCCAGGATGTCTGCTGCGCCGCGCCATTCGATACTGGGCACCACGGTTATGACCAGTTTAAGAAAAATGGCTAAAAAGTAAAATCCCAGAACAGTGCCGATCACTTTGTTCCAAAAACCCCAACTACCAGTGTCCGAACCCCGCAGAAACACCTTGAAAAATTCGGTGGCCACCAGCGCTTCAGCCATGACCACCGGAATCACCATGTAAATAATCAGGTTCCAAGGTTGGTTGGTCATCAATAAATCCATGTAATGAGTCGTATACATCTGGTTCACTCCTTTGTTCTTCATGCTACAACTACAATATACAAAATAATTGTGTAGAAATTATGTGGGGAATGTGGGAATCCGATAGGATTTAAACTATACCATTAGCTGTACCCAGCTTTCAGCTATATTTTTCCCAGTCAAAACTCCAGGCACTTGACAAATAACTTGTCGAAATTTCCGATATTGGCCAGTTCGAGGACGGCAACATTCTCGACAATATCACAGATTTGCCGTCGGTATTCCTTATTAACCAAAAAGGCGTGGCCACCCGTCTTGGATGTGTTGCCCAAAAATTCGATCTTGCCCCGAAACTCTGCCGGTAGTAGCCCTATGCCGATAAGGCTTTCCGGGTTCAAATGGTAGCCGAAAGACCCGGCAATAAGCACTTTATCAACCTCTGCTGCGCTGAGTCCCCGGTGTTCCAACAGCGCTTCAATCCCAGCCCTGATCGCCCCCTTGGCCAACTGAACCTGCCGAATATCCTTTTGGGTCAGATATACTTCTTCGACCACCTCGAACACGATTTTGCCTTGGTTTATTGTCAGGTAGCTATTCTTGCCGTCCTCGGCTACCTGCTTAAACTTGCCGTTTTTCCCCACAAAGCCGTGTGAGACCAGTTGCGCAACCAGATCCAAAAGACCGCTGCCGCAGATACCAACGGCTTTTTTCCCGCCAATAGTACTTACCACCCGCAGCCCGTCCGATTCAAACTTGAAGGCTTCTATCGCTCCCGGTACCGCCCGCATGCCCTGGGAAATATTCATCCCCTCAAAGGCCGGGCCAGCAGCAGTAGAAGCTGCGGCCAGCTTCCCATTGTCAGCCAGTACCATCTCGCCATTGGTTCCAATATCAATGAACAGGCAAACCCCTTGCCGGGATTCTAAACGCGACGCCAGAATGCCGGCAGTGATATCGGCACCGACATACGCGGAAATAATCGGCGGTAAATATACCCTGGCGCAAACCGCGGCCTTTATGCCAAGATCAGCGGCCAAAAGATAGTTGCCGCCGCGGATTACCGGGGTATAGGGATATCTTCCTAACGCGGCAGGGTTAACTTTCGCGGCAAGATGCAGCATGCAGGTATTGCCGCTAAATACCACTTCATAAATACGGTTGGCGTCAATACTACTCCCGGCGACCAAATCCTCGATCATCCGGTTCAATTCACCGCGAAATAATCTGTGCATTTCTTCAAGGCCAGCTTCATTAGAAGCATATTTTATCCGGGATAACACGTCCTGGGCCAAACGACTTTGCGGGTTTAAGGCCCCGGTGACGTCCAGTTCTTTCCCTGTGATCAAATCAACCAGGGAAACCACCAATGTAGTTGTGCCAATATCCACCACCACACCATAGGTTTCCACTGCGGTATTGCCTGCTTCAACGGCAATAAGCTCACCGTGGTGATATACTTCAGTACAATCATGGGCTGAAAAATATATTTTCGTTATGGCACTGTCGACATCAAGCGAATGTGCCTGACCGTCTTGTTTTATCTGCAAATTATTGCCGTCCTGACAATCGATAATTTCGACGTAAATATCCTGATCCACTGTGGTGTTGCAGGCAAGAACTTTTCTTTCTTCGCCACTTTCCGCCCTTATCTTTACCTGACATTTGCCACAGGTACCATTCCCGTTACAGGGTGATTCAATGATAAGTCCCGCTCTCCGGGCAGCGTCCAAAAGGTTTTCGTCGTATTCAGCCAGGGAATTTATCTCATTACCGAGCTGATAAAAGGTTATTTTAGGCATGGCAGCCCGCCTTGACCATTCCGGTCATCGCCCGGATCAACTCCAGTGATGTTGAAGTACTCAGACCGCAGGCCGGTGAAATGATATCCACCCCGTCGGCCACTAACCGCCCAGTCTGTTCGGCCACCTGGGCAGCAGTCCCTAATTCCAGCAAAAAAGTGCTGACATTGCCCATGGTGGTCAACTGGGGATAATCTGCTTTAAGCTGGCGCAGGTTGACCAAGGCGTCGGTACTGATGGCGTTGGCCCCAATTTCCGGGATTTGCGGCCGGACAGTATTCATATTGCCGCAGATATGGACAATAACCGGAATGTTTCGGTAATGCAGGGCGGCGATAATCCGGTTCAGGTATGGTACTGCGAAGTCGTGGAACATTTTCGGTCCCAGTATTTCACCGGTTGCCGTGGGGTCGCCGATAGCGATCAGTGTCGCGCCATTTTCCACCAACCGGCAGGCGAAACCGATCAACAGTTCGGTCACATAGTCCATTACCCGGTGGCAATCTGCTGGCCGCTTGCGGTACTCCTTCAGCAAGGTTGTCGGATCAACCAGCGAAGCCGCAGTGCTTACCGGCCCTGTAAGGTTGCCGATTATCGGCACGTCAGGATAGCGTTTGGCCAGTATCCCCGCTGCTTCGACTATAGTGCCTATCCGCCCGTCATTCAGCATGGCGTCGATCTCCCTGGTCTCCACCACACCGGCGGAAGGAAAAATCTCTTTGGTTATTTTGGGCTCGCAGGCCAGTGTCCCATAATTGACTTCACTGCCGAGAACTTCGGCTTCGACAGTCAGACAAAACGGAATACCGATGTTCTCAAATCCAGTACTGTTATAAACATCGCCAGCCAGATCGGCCATCAGGGCCGCGTCGCTATGCGCAGCAGGCAATGTGTGCCCGGTTGTCTTCATAATATCGATAATAGCCGCATTCATCATGCCGCCGGTACAAATTACCGGAGGCCGGTCGGTTTTTTCACCGGTCAGTTTGGCTAATAGTCTTTCTTTCGGACTAAGCATATCCGGCCACCTCCTTCAAATTATTTTAGATCACCAATCCCCACATGGTTAAACAACAGTATCCGGCTCAAGTAGTCGGCGCACTTTGCGTACCGCGTCGGTAGCGTTTTTCGCATAGGCGTCTGCGCCTATTTTCTCGGCGAATGCCTGAGAAATAGGTCCGCCGCCCACAATCACCTGGAATAATTGCCGTTTGTTTTCCCGCTCCAGAATGCTGATTATTTCGCCCATACCATCCATAGTGGTGGTCATAAGCGTTCCCGCCGCGATGATTTTAGCCTCCACTTCGATGGCTTTCCTGACAAAATCAGCTGGCGGCACATCCCGTCCCAAATCGATAAGCTCGTAACCAGCTGTCTCCAGCATGATCTTGACAATGTTCTTACCAATATCGTGAGTATCCCCTTCAACAACGCCGATGACTATTTTGGCTTTTTCGCCCTCAGGGTTCACCTTAAGATGTGGTTTCAGCACCTCTAACCCGGCGTACATCGCGTCCGAACATATGAGCAGCTCCGGTATGAAATATTCCTCTTCCTCAAATAGCTGCCCCGCCCGTTCCATGCCGTCCGCCAAACCCTTTTCAATTCCTTCATAGGCATCAATGCCACTAGTGATAACTGCCTGGGCCGCAGTTACCGCCCTGTCCTCATCCATATCCACTACGGCGTCTGATAATTCCCGCAGTAATTCGTCTTTGTCTTCTGCCATTTAATACACCTCCTGGATCCACAAAAAAATAACGGCTGAAAAAGCGGTGTTAACCGCCTTTTCAGCCTTCAGTTTACTGATCAGCTTACAGATATTTCAGGGCTGCTATTCAAACAAGACTGTCGATAGATACCTTTCGCCGGTATCCGGCAAAAGGACAACAATGGTTTTTCCGGCGTTCTCAGGGCGCTTGGCGATTTGAGTAGCGGCGAAGGCCGCCGCGCCGCTGGATATCCCGACAAGCAAACCCTCAAATTTGGCCAATTCCTTTGCGGTGGCAAAGGCTTCTTCATTTTTGACCTTAAAGATTTCGTCAAGGACTTTCACATTAAGAACTTCAGGAACAAAACCGGCGCCGATCCCCTGGATCTTATGCGGCCCAGGATTGCCGCCCGACAATACCGGCGAGTCCGCCGGCTCCACAGCGATAATTTTCACTTCCGGCTTCCTGGCCTTAAGCACTTCGCCTACTCCGGTTATTGTCCCGCCAGTACCTACCCCGGCAATAAAAATGTCGACTTTTCCGTCGGTGTCTTGCCAAATCTCCTCTGCGGTGGTTTCTCTATGAATCGCAGGATTAGCCGGATTCTTGAACTGCTGGGGTATAAAGGAATTAGGAGTTTGGACTGCCAATTCTTCCGCTTTCCGAATTGCCCCCTTCATGCCTTCCGCCCCGGGGGTCAAAACAAGTTCAGCGCCCAGTGCTTTAAGTAGATTACGCCGTTCGACGCTGAACGTTTCCGGCATAGTAAGAATCAGTCGATATCCTTTGGCCGCCGCCACGAACGCCAATCCCACACCAGTATTACCGCTGGTGGGTTCAATGATAACCGACTCCTTGTTGATCAAGCCCTTGTCCTCGGCATCTTTGATCATTGCATAGCCGATCCGGTCCTTAACGCTACCCAAAGGATTAAAGTACTCCAGTTTGGCGAGAAGTCTCGCCTGGACACCTTTGTCAGCGCTGTAATTATTGAGTTCCAGTAAAGGTGTGTTGCCGATAAGTTCGGTTAAATTTTTTGCAATTTTACTCATTTTTTATTCCTCCCATAATCATTATATATTTTGATACTGTAATGAATCGTTATCCCGCTTTGCAAAACCAGCCCTTGATTCACCTGAAACTGGTGTCATGTTACCACCCTCCTTTATTATGCCAGATAAAAAATGTTAAAAAGAAAAGGCTAAGGAATACCCCTGACGGGATTTCCTTAGCCTTCAGTGTTTCTGATCAGCTACTCTCTTTATACCACGAGGTTGCGCTTGTGTCAATAACCCCGTATATATATATTGACCAGATCGGCCTTTAAATGCCTTCCCCGAAAGTACCTTCCCAGTCACTAACCCGGTACTTCTCCAGCCTTTCTATCTGGGTAACAACATTATCTCTGACAACGATAATAATCTGGCCATATCGCAGTACATTGAGCATCTTGCTCAACTTCAGTCGCAGGTTGGTATGCGATTTTTCGTTCAGTGCGGTTCGCGCCGTGATTTTTCCCTGCGGGTCGGGGGTCAGGCGGATTTTTTCCGTTTTATCGATCTGAATAAGCCGTCCGTCCTGCACGATCAACGTCACCGTGCCATGACTGGTGCTAAATACTTCCTCCGTGATCACTCTCCAGGTTTTCTCCGGTATCTCCACTATTCTTCCCCCTTCTGGCGTTACTGGTTCAGAGTCCGCAGCAAATCGTCGACTATATCCTGTGAATCTTCCAGCCCCACTGACAGCCGGAGCAAGGAGTCGCTGATGCCGAGTTCATGGCGAACAGCCTGCGGCATGGCTGCGTGAGACATGGTCGCCGGGTAGGATAATATGGTTTCGACTCCACCCAGGCTAACAGCCACGGCAGGTATTTTAACGTCCGCCATAAGCTTTCGGGCCAGCTCCGGACTTTCCGTCTCAAATGACAACACGGCACCAAAACCTCCGGCCTGGCGCTTTAGTAACTCATGCCCAGGATGATCAGGCAATCCCGGATAGTAAACTGCCTTTACCTTGGGGCAAGCCGCCAGCGCCTGAGCAACTTTCAGAGCTGACGCCTGCTCCTGATCAAGCCGCACTTTAAGGGTTTTTATTCCCCGGATGGTCAGCCAACTATCCTGGGGTCCGAGCACCCCGCCAAGCGAATTTTGCAGGAATTTAAGGCCATTCGCCAGTTCCCGGTCGCCGGTTACCGCCAAGCCAGCCACTACGTCACTGTGTCCGGCCAGGAATTTGGTCCCACTGTGCAGGACAATGTCGGCCCCAAAATTCAGAGGTTTCTGTAAATAAGGGGTCATGAAGGTATTATCAACAATGGAAATAATGCCTCGTTCCTTCGCCCAAGCACAAATTGCCGGCAGATCACTGATCTTGAGCAGCGGATTAGACGGGCTCTCCAGCACTATAGCCTTTGTGTTTGGCCCTGCAGCTTTCTTGACCGCATCCAAATCGGTGGTATCAACAAAACTATGGCTTATGCCCCATTTGCCCACACCTTTTGTTAACATGCGGTATGTGCCGCCATAAACATCCTTGGGCGCCAAGATGTGGTCACCCTGACCGAATAGCAGTAAAGCGGCGGAAATAGCAGCCATGCCGGAGCCAAAAGCAAAACCGGCGATGCCGTCCTCCAACTCAGCGATGATGTCCTCCAGCGCGCCCCTGGTGGGATTACATGATCTGGCATAATCGTATTCGTCGGAGTTGCCGATATTCTGATCAAACGTTGACACCTGGTATATCGGTATGCTCACAGCTCCTGTGGCCGGGTCGATAGATCCTTTGTTATGGATCAGCTTTGTCGCGAAATCAGTCATGATATCCTCCTGTATTTTATTCTAGAGCCTGCTGCAAATCTTCGATCAGATCCTCGGCGGCTTCTATCCCGACCGACAATCTGAGCAGGCGGTCATTGATCCCCAACTCCTCGCGGATTTCAGCCGGAATATCGGCATGAGTCTGAACGGCCGGAAATGTTATCAGTGATTCGACGCCGCCAAGACTCTCTGCATACTGTATCAATTTTACCCGGCTCAATACCTGGGGAACAAGGGCGGCGTCGTCGACCACAAAGGAGATCATCCCGCCATAGCCGGTGGCCTGTCGGTCGTGGACAGCTTTGCCAGGATGGTCAGCCAGCCCCGGGAAGTGAACCTCTTTCACCCGCGGGTGACTTTTTAGCCAGGCGGCAATAGTCAAGGCGTTGCTGTTATGTTTATCCATCCGCAGGGCCAGGGTTTTTATCCCCCGCAGCAACAACCAACAGTCGGCCGGGCTCAGTATCATCCCCGCCGCGTTCTGGATGAACGCCAGCTTTTCTCCCAGCTCAGCAGTACGGGCTACCGCCAGTCCACAGACCAAATCATTGTGACCAGCCAAATATTTGCTGCCACTGTGCACCACTATATCAGCCCCCTGCTCCAGTGGTCTCTGGAAATAGGGAGTCAGAAAAGTATTGTCGACAATGACGTGAAGCTCGTGTTGATGACCTATGTTTACGATTCCCGCGATATCAGCAATTTTCATTAGCGGATTGGTCGGGGTCTCCACCAGCACCGCTTTGGTAGCAGGTTCGATCGCTGCTGCCAAAGCAGCCAGTGAACTCGTATCCACAAAACTCGCAGTCAGGCCGAACCTGGAGAAAACCTTGTCCAGCAAACGGTAGGTGCCGCCATAACAGTCGGCAACAACAACCAGATGATCGCCTGAATTATAGAGCATTAATACTGAGGTAATCGCCGCCATGCCTGATGAGAAGGCAAAGCCAGCGGCACCACCTTCCAGCGAAGCAATCGCTTCTTCCAACACTTGGCGAGTGGGGTTTTTGCTGCGCGTGTAATCAAACCCCGTACTCTCCCCGAGGCCAGCGTGCCGGAAGGTGGCCGTTTGATAAATTGGCGTGCTGATGGCGCCAGTTTTCTCATCAGTGCATAACCCCACATGGGCAAGCTTCGTACATAATTGCATAGTTACCTCCATATTCATCGCCAGCATAGTAGCGATCTTAAGTACCGCCGCGCCGGGCGAAATATCCGTCTCAGACTTAAACCTATTTTCGGGCAAAATAATAAGCCCCCTGATGAAAGGAGCTGTTGGCCAAGCTTCCTCTCATCTGCCAGGATTTCTCCTGCTGGAATTAGCACCTTGCTTAAAGCCGGTTGCCGGGTGTCATCGGGCCAGTCCCTCGACCACTCTGGATAAGAGCCAATATTTTATTAATAACGATCATAACTCCAACAATAGAAACTGTCAAGAACATGCTCAAATTTTTTATTGTAAGCTTATTCCCAGGGGAAAATCCAGTTCTCCCCTGGGTGCATTTTGCCGCATTACCTCCGTCCAGCGATTAAGCAGACTTTATCTGCTAGCAGCCAGTGCCTGCTCCAGGTCGGCGATCAGGTCAGCCGCATCTTCCAGTCCCAAAGACAGCCGGACAAGGTCATCCGGAGCCCCGGCACTGGCCCTCTGTTCTGGTGATAGTTGCGAATGGGTGGTGCTGGCGGGGTGAATTACCAGTGATTTCGCGTCACCAACGTTCGCCAGCAAAGAGAAGACCTTGAGAGAATCGATAAACTTTCTGCCGGCTTCAATGCCGCCCTTGATGCCAAAGGTGAGAACAGCGCTGGCACCTTTCGGCAGATATTTTTGCGCTTTGGCATAATCAGGATGGCTCGGCAGTCCGGGATAACTAACCCAGGCCACGTCATTGTGGGCCTCAAGATATTTGGCAACAGCCAGCGCATTGTCACTGTGCCTTCTCAGTCTAAGATGCAGCGTTTCCAACCCCTGCAGGAAAAGGAAACTATTAAAGGGACTTAATGCGGCGCCCAAATCCCGCAACACCTGAATTCGCAGGCGGAGGATAAAGGCCAGCGGACCAAAGGCCTCGGTATAGCGCAGACCGTTGTAACTAGGATCAGGGTCGCTCAGGTTGGGGAATTTGCCGTTATCCCAGTTAAACTTTCCGCCGTCAACAACCAGCCCGCCCATTGAAGTCCCATGTCCACCGATAAATTTAGTGGCGGAATGGATTACTATATCGGCCCCGAAATCGATTGGCTTCAATAAGTACGGTGTGGCAAAGGTGCTGTCCACAATAAGTGGCAGACCATTGGCGTGCGCTATTGCTGAGACTTTTTCAATGTCAAGCACATCGATTTTGGGGTTGCCGATGGTTTCGGCATAGATCGCCTTGGTTTGGGGAGTAATCGCTTTAGCGAAGTTTTCAGGGTTGCTAGGATCGACAAAAGTTACCTTGATGCCAAGTTTGGGCAGCGTCTGGGCAAACATGTTATAAGTACCGCCATATAACGTTGAGGAGCTGACTATCTCATCCCCAGCCTGAGCGATATTGAAAATAGTTGCGCTTATCGCCGCATGTCCGGAGGCAAAGGCCACCGCTGCCGCGCCGCCTTCCAATGCGGCGATCCGCTTCTCCAAAACATCGTTAGTAGGATTCATAATCCGGGAATAGATATTGCCCAGTTCTTTCAGTCCGAAAAGATTGGCGGCATGTTCGGCATTGTGGAAGTTGTAGGAAGTGGTCTGATAAATCGGAACAGCTCTTGATCCGGTTGTTGGATCTGGTTCTTGACCTGCATGGACGGCTAGGGTATCAAAATTCAAATTCTCGGGTAATGACATTAGATATTCCTCCTCTTATTAATTGTGATCGATCTTTATAATCGCCTAAACAATCAGGCAAGCTGCTCAATAACCAAATACCTTTAGCATTCCTTGGGGCTTCAATTGCTGCTCCAGTGAGAGCCATGACCTTCTGGAAAACACCACCGGCACATTTTGCAGTTTCGCCTGTTTCTTGACATTCTTAGCTGTCGAATGATTAATATAATCAGTGAACACTACTACCAGCGTTGCTGCCTTGGGAATGCGAAACGCTTTGCGATCACTGCCGCTGCGGCCTTGCAAATGTTCAACAATAGCAATGCCGTTATTGCGAAGGTTTTTTTCAATACTACCCAGATAATCCGCGCCAACTATCATCACAGCCATTGTTCCCCTACTCCTTTCTTTCCCAGGCTTTTTCATCGATAAAAAAAGGCCAGAAAAGGTAATAATACCTTCTCTGGCCTTTAGATGTCTAATCAGCCGTTCGAATATTGATTTTCTATAATTTATCATCTTTTTCCGACTCTGTCAATACCCTGTCTTACTTCTTGTCCATCAATTATATACTTTGGCCCGAATCACGGACTTCGCCGATTTCCAGTGCCACCAGATTATCCGCCCACTGGGCTGCCCAGTCCCGCAAGTCCTGAATCTCCAGCGGGGATGGAACGGTTGATTTCTCGTGAGCGGCGATTTTGGCGGCCAAGTTTTTATACACCTGGGCTTGCGGGGAATCAGGAAAAGCTTCAATTGTTGTTTTCCCTTGCAGCTCACTTTTGGTAACAACAACCGAGCGGGGAATGTATTCCATGACCTGGGTGGAAGTGCGGGCGACAAAATCATCAATAATGTGCTTGGCATACGGCGCGTTGATAGAATTTGCTATTACTCCGCCCAGTAGCGCCCCCCGGGATGTAGAATACTTCTTGATGCCGGTAAACAAGTTGTTGGCGGCGTAAATGGCCATAAAATCGGCGGAAGACACGGTAAAAACATGTTCGGCAATTCCTTCCCTGATAGGTACCGCAAATCCGCCGCAGACCACGTCGCCGAGAACATCATAAATGACATAATCCAGATCCAGGTCTTCAAAAACCTTGAGGCTCTTCAACTGCTGCACTGCGGAAATAATGCCCCGTCCGGCGCAGCCTACACCAGGGGCCGGACCGCCCGCTTCAACGCAATATACGCCGCCAAACCCTTCAAATACTATATCGGCAGCTTTGATGGTTTTACCCTCTCGCAAAGTGTCAAGAACGGTGGGGATGTAGGTTCCTCCCCGCAGAGTATTCGTGGAATCACTCTTAGGATCGCAGCCCACCTGCATTACCTTATAACCGGCAACCGCAAGAGCGGCGCTGATATTCGACGTAGTGGTAGACTTACCAATTCCGCCTTTACCGTAGATTGCAATTTGCTTCAATTTCTTACTGGACAAAAAGATCTCCTCCTAAAAATTTATTATTAATGCCACATAATCACTTGCGTCAACCTTTTGCTAAACCCTAGCTTCCCTGGCCTAAGCAACAAGCTGACGATGCTGACTCATTCTTTCTTCTTTTCCGGCAGAATGCGGTGAATATTCCGTCCGACTTTCTCCAAAGCCTCGTCGATAAACAGCGTTATCTCCAAGGCGGTAATTCCTTTGGCAGCTAATGCCAACTGCGCGCCTGGCCCGACTTTCGTCACCAGCACCAGTTGGCAGTCGGCTAATAGCTCCACCGTTTTCGCCAGCATATTTTCATCATGCTGCCCATAACTGCAGGGCGGAGCATTTTCCCTGAGGGCAATGAACTCGGCCGTCGGCGTATCTCCAGCGGTTACGTCAAAGACCAGAAACTGCCTGGCTCTGCCGAAGTGCTGATTGATGAACTTGCCGTCACTGCTGGCCACCCCCACCCGATAGGCCATAATAACAACTCCTCTTTGAAATTTCGTCCTCACTAAGGCCATCATCCGTGGGAAAACGTCGTTTCAGCCCGCTTAGTATAGAGTTCATCCGCTAAGTCCAATCCGCCGGGAATTCCGCAGGCATCGGCGCGGCAATGCTGGCAGTGCCGGAAGACCGGCAGATGCTTCTCAGCCTTTGCCCTGGCGGAATTGAGTTCCTGGCAACTTGGCGCGCGGTGATCAATAAATTCATGCTGGGGTATCAGGGGAATAAGATTAATAAAATTAACCCCGAGATCTGCTGCAAATTTAGCTATCGCTTCGATTTGATGATCATTGACCCCGGGTATCAAAACTGTATTTACCTTAACCGCGATACCCAGATCAACCGCTTTTTTTATTCCCGCCGCTTGGGCAAGCAATAAATAACGCGCCGCCATTTTTCCGGTCAGATACTCCCCGTGATAGGAAATATGTGAGCAGACTTTTGTCAGGGTCTCAGTGTCTGCGGCGTTCACGGTAACGGTTATTGTCTTAACCCCGGCGTCAGCCAGCTCTCCGGCTTTTTCCGGCAGCATTAACCCATTGGTACTCAGGCAGTTTATTAACTCTGGGAATCTGGCATGGACCAGCCGGAAAGTTTCCAAAGCATGTTCACTGGCCAGGGTATCGCCGGGCCCGGCAATACCAACAACCGTTATCTGTGGGCAAAGCGCCAGAGACCGTTCGACCAGTTCTACCGCGTCGGCCGGTTGAAGTAACCCGGCGCACACACCTGGGCGGTTTTCGGTCTTATTAAAACCGCGTTTGCAAAACCGGCACTGAATGTTGCAGGCCGGACTAACCGGCAAATGGATCCGGCCATATTTGCCATGGGCTTCATTGTTGAAGCATGGATGTTTTTTTACCAGATGGTCATAGCGTCCGCTATCATTTTCAGGACTGCACGAAGTCACAATAAATCCCTCCCCTTGTGCTGAATGGAAAACAAAAAAGGCCAAGGACACATCCCCAAGAGGGATTACCCTTAGCCTTCAGTTAGTCTGATCAGCCTGTTTTTGATAAATTATATTATTTATATCACAGGCGGCATTCTGCTGTCAACAAAATTAAACACAAAGCCGGAACCCCTGACCTAAAGTATATAAAGACAGTTAACTGCACTATTGACAGCGCGAAAACAAAATGATAGTATAAGAAAAATTGCGTTCTGGACTAATCAGAAACCTGAAGGTCGAAGAACTCATGCTCGGCGTGAGTACTTCGACCTTTATTATTCACTGGACTTAACTATGGATAGCAAGGCTTGGTGCAGCTGACCGGATAACCGGAGGCCGCATACCTAAAACAGGTATGCGGCCTTTGTCTCTTTCAGCTGCAGTTCTTAAGGCAGGAAAGAAGGTTGGGCAATATGCAGAACACAACATCTGCCTTTAAACTTTATCAGCCATCATTACTGCTCGCCGACAATTACCGGCAGCAGATTCCGCAAGAGGAATACCGTAATGCCGTCGCCCTATTTTATCAATTCAAGCTGTCGGCGGGCTATAAGTTTATTGCCGTTCCTGCCGGGGCGGTGGATATCGTTTTCTGCTGCGATCCTGCCAATCCTTCAGCCAGAATAATTGGTAGCGTACTAAATGGGAAACAGCTGGTTTTTACCCCGGACATTGAGCATTTTGGCATAAGATTTTTACCGGGACGCTCAGGCCTATTTATTGAAGATACCAGTCACTTTGCACAGCAAGAAGTATCTCTCCCGGAAGTTATGCCGAAAGGTTCAGCTTTAGCAGAAAAAATGGCCAGTTGCGTCAGTTTCAACGAACGAGTCAAGCTATTCTTGCAGACCCCGGTCTCCGGCAATAACGCCCTGGCATTGCCTGACTGGGGGCAATATATTTTGCACAGAATAAACGAGCGGCGCGGACTTATCAAAGTCGAGGATCTGGCGGCGGATACCGGCTATTCTACCCGGTATATAAATAAGACTTTCACGCGCCATCTTGGGCTTTCCCCCAAACAATTTTGCCGGATAGTCAGATTTCAAAGCTCCCTGGAATTGATATATTTGCAGCCGGATATACCGATTAGTTATATTGTCGCCGAACTAGGCTATTATGACCAAGCGCATTTCAGCAAAGAATTCAAAGATTTCTCGCTCACTACACCTTCTCAATTGCAGGAAAAATTCAAAGCTCGAATAGATAGGCACCAAATTTCAGTTGCCGGCGACTATTGTTCCGATTTTTACAATACAGCAACCCCCAGAGCTGATACAATAGCTCTAAAATAGCTTTACGAATCGATAGCTGATCAGTTAACTGAAGGCTGGAAAACGGTGTAACACGCCGTCTTTCCAGCCTTTTTTCTTTACCCCGGATTAGGCTATCCATGATCGACGGTTGCCCGCCAGGCGTGGCCGCACGGGCTGTAAGCATAAATAATGCAGCAAAATGACCGTAAAGGTTGCCATGCTGAATGCGTGGGAAAGAAGGAGGAATGCCGCCTATCAGTCAGCTGCAAAGAAGAGCAACCCCCAGGAATATTTAAAGAACACAACCATTGTTGTAGATAATTAAGGAGGAGATCAAATGAGTAATTCAGGTGAATCAAGTATCGCCAGACCCAGTCTAAATGTTGATAGTAAAAAAGGTATAAAGGTTTCAGGATTAAGAAAAGAATATCTTTCATTTACGGAAGTTTTCGCCCAGGCCATCGCCCTTATCGCTCCCAGCGCCACCCCGGCCCTGGTCATTCCCCTGGTTTTTGCCACAGCCGGCAACGGCACTTGGCTGGCTTACCTTTTTGCCTTGCTTGTAATCGCCCTGGTAGCAGCAAATGTGAATGAATTCACCAAACGGTCGGCTTCACCCGGTTCCCTTTACGCTTATATCGTCAAAGGACTCGGTGCCAACGTGGGCGTAGTTTCCGGCTGGGCCTTGGTACTGGCCTACTTTCTTTGCGCCGGCGCCGTGCTCTGCGGTTTCATCAACTACGCCGACGTCCTCTTAAAGCTCCTGGGAATATCCTTCCCTTATATCGCTATCGGTCTGGTGGGAGCTGCGGTTTGCTGGTACATCGCTTTTAGGGACATCAAACTGTCGGCAAGAATTATGCTGGCTTTTGAAACCGTGTCTTTAGTCCTGATCTTCCTGCTGGCAATCATCGTTCTGGTAAAACACGGCTTTGCTATCGATCACGCCCAGCTCACGCTATCTGGCGTTTCTGCCACTAGTATCCGCATCGGCCTTGTACTGGCGTTCTTCAGTTACACCGGATTTGAAAGCGCCGCCTCTTTGGGCGATGAAGCAAAAAAACCTCTGCGAACCATTCCAAAAGCAATACTCGGCAGTGCGATATTTGTCGGTCTCTTCTTCATCATTCTCTCCTATACCGAAGTCCTCGGCTTTATTGGCAGCAGCGTCACGCTGGACCAAGCCCAGGCACCGCTGGCCAATTTGGCCGACTACAACGGCGTCCACATTTTCGGAACGCTGATCTCGATAGGCGCGATGGTCAGCTTCTGGGCTTGCTTTTTAGCTTGCATCAACGCTGGCGCCCGAGTGCTATTTTCCATGGGACAGCATAAAATATTCTTTTCTTCCATCGGTGATGCACATGAGACGAATAAAACCCCGCATATCGCCATTACGGTGATCACTCTCCTATCCACGATAATTCCGCTCATTCTCGTCGGTTTGGGCAATGCCCTGTTCGACATATACGGCTGGATCGGCACCATCGCCACTTTCGGCTTTCTTCTCAACTACGGTCTGATCGCACTGTCGGTACCGGCTTACCTGCACCGCGAAAAAGAGCTGAAAACCAAGCATATTGTCCTGTCGGTCATTACCGTTCTAGTACTCTTAATCCCCATCGTGGGCAGCGTGTATCCTCTACCGGCTTATCCCTACAACCTGTTCCCGTTTATCTTCCTTGCCTGGCTGGTTGTCGGCGGACTGTGGCTGTTAATCCGGAATTTTCAATCGCCGGATGTGGGCTCCAATCTTGAAACAAGCATTGAGACTATCCATCAGCACTTCCGGGATGTCAGGGCCGGAGGCGACGGAGAGGGCATTTAATTTTAAGGCAATCTTATAACATCTGCCTCAAGCTGCCGTGCCCCTGGGCGCTGCAGCTTGGGGTTTATTATCAAAAAAATTTTAACCACAGCTGCTAATAAAGGGGGCTTTTAACAATGGAACTAGATGAGATTAAAAAATATATCGCGAAATACAACATCCATACGGTGGAAGTCGGTCTGGCAGATATTAACGGCGTTTTGCGGGGTAAAAGGCTGCCGGCAAGACACTTTCTAAAAATAGCCGACACTGGCACTGCGATGGCTAAGGCGCCTTTTGTCTGGGATATACAATGCGGCGTCTATGATGATACTGATCTGGCCAATCCGGCAAATGGCTTCCCCGACATGGCGGTCAAGCCCGATCTTTCTACCTTCCGAAAGATTCCCTGGCGGGAAGGCAGCGCTTTTGTCTTTGCCGATGTTTTTGGCGAAGACGGCAATGCACTGGCAGCAAGTCCCCGGGAAGTCCTGAAGAAAGTTTTAAAGCGGGCGACTAATTTGGGGGTTAGGCCGTTAATCGGGTCAGAGCTGGAATTTTATCTGCTGAATGGCGATAAGCAGCCAATGTTTCAAGGAATCCAATGCTATTCTCTATATAAAGGCGCGGAACTGGAATTTGTTATTGGGGAAATGCGCACTGGCCTCGAGAATTTCGGTATTGAACTGGAAGCGTTTCATATCGAATACGGGCCAGCTCAGATTGAGGTTATTCCTGAATATTGCGATGCTTTAAAAATGGCGGACAATACGGTATTGATCAAGAATGCCATCAAAGAGATCGCACGCAAACATGGACTGTATGCGACATTTATGGCTAAACCTTGGGCTGAGGAATCCGGCAACGGTTATCACGTCCATCAAAGTTTATGGGATTTAGACCTAAAAGACAATCTTTTCAGTATTGATAGCGAGCTGGCCCAAAATTACCTGGCCGGACTTGTCCATACTTCGCAGGAATTTATGGCCTTTGGCTCGCCGTCAATAAATTCCTATAAGCGTTTCCGTGAAAACTCCTTCGCGCCGACTAAAGTAACCTGGGGGCGCGACAACCGGATGGTTTCGACCCGCTCCCTGGGAGCCGGCAAAGCATACCGGTTCGAACACCGCATAGGGTCGGCCGACGCTAACCCGTATATCATTATAGCCGCCAGTATTGCGGCTGGTCTATATGGCATCGAGCACAAGCTGCTGCCGCCAGACATCACTGACGAGAATGCCTATTTAGCCAACGCCAAGCAGTTGCCGGGAACTTTGCGGCAGTCACTGAATTACCTGGCAGAGAGCGAGATTGCCAAAGAGTATTTGGGCGAGCCGTTTGTCAGGCTGTTTCTCACGCTGGGACGGCATGAAGTGGAGCTTTACGACATCGCGGTAACCGACTGGGAGCGTGACCGCTACCTGGAAATGGCTTAATAGGTAACGTCAAAGTCTGCGGGAAGTAAGCCCGTGATTGATAAGCAAAGGTGACGAATACAATGCGAAAACTGCTGATTATTAAAACCGGGACCACACTTCCAGCCATATATAGTCAAATGGGAGACTTTGAAGATTTTATTATTAATCAGCTTGGCATCCCCGGGCGGGAAGTTCTGGTTGCCCCGGTCTACGCAAAGAAGGCCTTGCCTGAACCGAAAGAATTGTCGTCGATAATTATAACCGGCTCTGGAATGATGGTCACTGACCGCGCCGATTGGAGCGAATACACGGCCGAATGGCTGCGAAATCTGAATGATAAGGTGCTGCCAATACTGGGCATATGTTATGGCCATCAGCTCCTGGCTCAGGCTTATGGCGGCGTTGTCGACTATCATCCCCAAGGCAAGGAAGTCGGCACAGTGAGTATTGATCTGACGGCCAAGGGAAAGACTGACCGGTTGTTTAAAGTCTTGCCTTCCCCGTTTCTAGGTCATGCTTCACATCGGCAAACGGTGGTAAAACTTCCGCCTAACGCTACTGTCTTAGCCCAAAATAGTTTTGAACCCTGTCATGGTTTTACCTTAAACGGCAATATCTGGGGGGTGCAGTTTCACCCCGAGTTTACCGCCCCGATAGCGCGCCTGTATCTTGAAGCCGAAAGAGAATCTCTGGAGAAAAGCGGCCATAATTTTGCAGCGTTGTATGCCGCCGTCCAGGATAATCCCTATGGCAAATCCCTGCTGCGAAGATTTCTTGAAATTGAGTAATATTCTAACGATTACAGGTGGGTGGAGTGAGATTCATGACTACTTCAAAAGAGCTGGCTGAAATAGCACTGAGCGGACAAAAAGGCGTGAAAGTTCCGGTGGGCACAATCCTTGGCGGCAGTTGGCCGCTACTCATCGAGGGCTTTACCCTGGAAGGGCTTATTGGCGACGCCCGAAAGACAGCCGAGATTTTCTACCAGGTAAATGAACGCCTGGACGCCGATATCCTCACTGTCGGCACAGGGGCAACAGCGCTGTTAATCAGGGCTCTCGGCGGCGATATCCGGTTCTCCAAAAAGGGTGCGCCGGAAATCATGTCCGAACTTGTTAAACATAAAGAAGATTTAGCGTTTTTAAATATCGCCGCGGCGCTTGAAGATCCAGCGGTGCAGTGGCTCGCCGAAGTTGCCGTAGAACTCTCCCGGCTGGTAGACGACCAAAGATTTATCATGGCCAGCGGGCGGGCTCCGTTTACTCTTGCCGGACAAATATTTGGGCTTGAACACTTTCTGCGGGTGTTGCACAAAGATAAACTCTTCGCCCATAAGCTACTAGAATTTACTACCCGGCTATCTATTGAGTACTTTAAGCTGATGAACAAAACACAATCCCTGCACGGTGCTTTTGTTGCCGAGCCGACCACTTCAGGGGATGTCATTTCCAGAAAGTGCTTCGAGGAATTCGGGTTACCTTACCTAACGAGGGTTGTCACAGCGCTAAAACAAGATTACGGCTATGTAATGCTGCACATCTGCGGCAATATTACCGACCGGCTGGCGCTTCTGCCAAGCACTGGCATCGATTGTTTATCAATTGACACCAAAGTGGATGTCGCGGTCGCCAAGAAACTGATTGGCAAAGATGTTTGTATCGCCGGCAATGTTGACCCGGTCCATGTGTTGGAGGCGGGCAATCCGGATCAGGTATACCAGGCGTCGAGAAACTGCCTGGAAGCAGGTGCGCAAGATGGCGGCTTCATTTTGCTGCCTGGCTGCGACCTAGCTGCGGCTGTGCCGGAAGAAAACGTCCGGGTAATGGTTGAAACCGCACATGCCTGGCAAAAGTGACCAGAGCGCAATAAATGCGAGGAGGAATTAACTTGTCTTATATTGATGAAAAAGTCGCACCAAAACGCGAGGACCGGCTTGGCACCTGCATAGAATTTGGCGGCTCGGTGTGCGAAATAAAACGAAAATTCGGCTGCGGTTGCCTGCAAAACAGCAACCGCACCTTTGGCCAAGGCTCAATATGCCAATTACTGCCGGCAACGGCTATTTTGAATTCATTGCAAGATACCGTGGTTATTGTCCACGGCGCTGTCGGTTGCGGTGGCGTTGCCCACACGCAAAGCGCCAGCTTTCGCTGGGGTCAGATCGCTGCCGGCAAAACCAATCCCAAAGGTCTTTTATGGCTAAGCACCAACTTGGGTGAAACCGACGTTATTTCCGGCGGCGATGCCAAACTGCGCTCAGCGATCATTGCTGCTGACAAGCGCTATCGTCCCAGTGCGATCGTGGTCCTGTCGAGTTGTATCCCCGGCATAATCGGCGACGATATCGACAGTGTTGCCACCGAACTACAGCCCCAGATAAACGCCGTTATTTTACCGATACATTGTGAAGGGTTCAAGACCAAAGTAATGGCCACCGCCTATGACGCTATTTTTCACTCAATTATTCGCCAGCTGGTTGAAGTGGAAGCGGAAGAAACCACAATTATCCCTGATGAGCTGGCAATAGCAGCCGAAAAAATCCGGCGCAGCAAGCTGGTTAACTTGTTAAATGTATCGTCAATGACCGGCGCGGATCAACAAGAACTTATAAGGCTGATAAATAAATTAGGGTTGGAAGTAAACGTTTTCCCCTGCGACGCCCATCCGGAAGCCTTTAAATACGCCACTCAAGCCGCGGTGTCGATCAGTATTTGCCCGACTCATGACGACTACTTTCTCACCCATTTACAGGAAAAATACGGCATACCTTATATTAACGGGCAAATGCCAATTGGCTTAAACAATACCAACATTTGGCTGCGAAAAATAGCCAATTTCTTCGGACTGGACGACGTGGCGGAAAGAATTATAGCCAGTGAGACCGCTGAATTAAATGCCGCTTTAGCCCCCTTCAGAGAAAATCTCACAGGCCGCAAAGTAATGATCAGCGCTGGCGAAATCCGGACCTTAGCAACAGCTGTGTGGTTGCAGGAACTAGGGCTTGAGGTGGTTGCCGTCCGGCCATATCATTATGACACTTTCGGTGAAGTAGAAATTGAAAAATTAGTAGTAATCAATCCGTCCATCATGCTTAATGTGGCCACCGCGCACCCGTTTGAAGCAGTCAATATTATTGAGCGGGTGAAACCCGATGTTTATCTCGGCCATGTGTCTGACAACGTTTGGGCGGCAAAATCCGGTGTTTCTGTCCTGCCGATCTACGGCGGCCAAAACGTGTATAACGGCTATGCCGGCGCCTATGATATTGCCAGACGACTTAACCGCATTTTGAAGAACACCGCGTTCGTTAAGAATCTGCGAGCAAACGTCAGACAGCCTTACTATCAGGAGTGGTTCGATGAAAACCCCTTCAAGTATATTAAACAAGGAGCTATTGACTAATGAATACTAAATTTATCGAACGGCCACGCTCATTTTGCGCCCTGGGGGGAGCTGCTTTGGCAGTGGGCGCGATACCAGGCGCAATACCGATCCTGCACTCTTCGATGGGCTGCGGCGGCAGTATTTATTGGAACCAATTAGGTAGCACCGGCTATCTGGGGGCAGGCTATTGCGGCGGTCTGGCAGTCCCCAGCTCCAATATCCAGGAAAACGATATTGTCTTTGGTGGCGCGGAGCGACTGTCGGAACAAGTCGAAAACACCGTCAAATTGGTCGAAGGCGGCCTGTACGTTATCTTGACTGGCTGCATGACCGATATTATCGGCGATGATATTCAAGCTGTAGCAAGCGAATACCGAGCGCGCGGCGTTACTATCATCGGTGCTGAAACAGGCGGCGTAAGAGGCAACGGATACCGGGGCTACGATATTGTTTTATCGGCTCTGGCAACTGATTATATTGAGCAACAGGAAACTAAGGTTGGTAGTAAAGTGAACCTCTGGGGAATTGTGCCAGGGCAGGATGCCTTCTGGCGTGGCAATCTGGTTATCATCCGAAATCTCCTGGAAAGACTGGGCCTCGAAGTAAACTCTTTTTTTACGGAAAAAGACAACCTGGCTACTATCAAAAACGCCGGCAATGCGGCGCTAAATATCGTTCTATCTGATTTCTACGGCATCGGAGCAGCAGAGACCTTCCAGGATATCCACGGCGTCCCTTATCTGGCAACTCCTTTACCGATTGGGCCGACGGCCTCAGCGGAATTTCTCCTGAAGGTCGGCGAAGCCTTAGCTCTTGACAGCGCTATCGTCCAGGAGCTTATCCGCTCTGAAACAAAACACTATTACACTTATGTCGATAGAATCGCCGATGCATACAGCGATTTAGACTTTCAGCGCTATGCGGTGGTTGTCGGCGACGCCAATTATTCAGTTGCAGTAACCAAGTTCCTGGCTGATGATCTTGGCTGGCTGCCGGAACTGACGGTGGTTACCGACGAAATACCTACCGAACAGCAAGTTAAAATTACTGATTATTTGGGCAACCTGCGCTCCGGCTATAAAACTAATATCGTCTACGAAACCGACGCAACTGAAATAAAAACACATTTTAGGAACCACTGGCCGGTTAATCGCGGCCAACAATTTTACGATGCCTTCAGCCCTGCCTTCGTCATCGGCAGTTCCTGGGAACGGGAATTCGCCAAAGACATTGGAGCTGGGCATCTGACCGTCGCCTATCCAGTAAGTAACCGAGTAGTGTTAAATAATGGCTATGCAGGCTATCAAGGCAGCCTTGCTCTCATTGAGGACCTGTTTAGCGTAATCGTGGCGGAACGCTAGCCTTGTTTAAAACATCTGACTTTTGCTACCCATATTGCTACCCGAAAGAACACTTATTCCAACGTAAATACCCATAATCACTCCTGCGGTGCCAAATAATTTATTCATTTTCAATCCTCCTCACGTATTTTTAATATATATTGACTGCGGTTTCTCATATCGCCAACGCAATATGCCACGGCTGAACAAACGATAAAGGCCCTTCCGCATCGCTAGCGGAAGGGTCCTCCTATTTTAATACTTTATCTATATGCTCTCCAAGCCCTAATTCAATACTTTCAATAGTTTTAGAGCTATTAACTCTTATTTCTTTTATCGCCATATGAAGCAGCGTTTTTCTTTGTTCCGGGGATGATTGAGCAATTAATTCATACAGTTTAGTTAATAAGTCGTTCACAGTTTCATAGGACACGTCGCTACACTCGCATTCACCAAGCTCATATTTGACCTCTGACCTTCTGGCACAAAATAGATCTTCTTCAGCGGCCAATTCATCCAGTCGACCCGTCAGGGTTTCCCGTTCAATAGCCTCCATCTCAAAATCTTCAATCACCCGCTTCTTCTTTTCAGCCAGTTGAATTAACTTGTGCTCAATCATTTCCAACTCTTTTTGTTTGGGCTTTATTATTCCAGCTGACCGCTTCCGGTTAACGGCAACTAAAATATCCTTTAAAACCCTTGGCTGTTTTAGCACTTCGTTTATCCTATTTAATACATAGCTTTCGGCGTACTCGGCTTTCACTGAGTTGGCGCTACATACTGAGCTACCTTTAGCCCTGAACTGACCGCAGGAATAATAGCGGCGGGTTACCTTAGTACCATCTTTCAAACAGTTGACCGTTCTTGACGCTACCATTGGCGAGCCGCACTGCGGGCACTTTATCAGCCCGGTTAATAGCGATATCCCGGTATATTCCCTCGGACTTACCTTAGATTTCCCTTTAAATAAAGCTTGCACTTTATCCCAAAGATCTTGACTGATTATTGACTCATGCTTGCCTTCAGCCAATATAGGATTTGAATTCTTCCCCCTCCGGCGTTTTTCACTCCAACCTTCATACCTGTTGTAACATATATTGCCTGTATACACCGGAGTACTGCGGGACGTACGCAAGCAAGCGCTTTGAGGAGCACCGCAGCAGATGGGCGATTACAAGCGGTCTCACTTCGCCGTTACCAGTGGTAGGGCTCTCCGCGTGAAATCTTAAACGCCCGGTAAATCTGTTCCACCAAAAACAGACGGATCATTTGGTGCGTGAAAGTCATCTTGGAAAAAGATATGCGCTCCTGAGCGGCGGCGCTCACCTCTGGCGCCAGGCCGAAGGCTCCGCCAATAACGAAGGTGATGTCGCTGCTGCCGGCAAGGCCCAGGCCGTCCAGCTTGGCGGCAAGGTCTTCCGACGACAGCAAGCTGCCGGCAATATCAAGAACGACGGTATAGCTCCCACTCCGGATATTTTTACTGATCCGTTCCCCTTCCCGGGACAGTGCTTTAGCCTTGGTGGCAGCGGAAGGGTTGTCCGGCATTTTTTCTTCACTAACTTCCACAATGTCGAGACGGCAAAAGGGCGTCAGCCGCTTGGTAAATTCGCCGATGCCCTCCGCCAAATATTTTTCTTTGATTTTGCCAACCGCAACAATAGTAATTCTCATCTTACTGAACCGGCATTTCTTCCAGTTTAACGGTCACTAACAGCAGTTGTCCGTCACGGTTAATGACAACTTTCACCAGACCGCCTACCGGCTGAGTATCAAGTCCGCCGCGCAGGTCGGCAACGCTGTTTGTTTCTATACCATTTAATTTCAGGATGATGTCGCCGACAATGATGCCCGCTTTATCTGCCGGTCCACCAGGAGTTATCTTGACGATATATACTCCTTTGTCGATGTTCAATTCACGGCCACTCATCAGCGCCGTCTTCTTGTCCAGCACTCCCACTCCAAGATACGCCCGGATGACTCTGCCCTTTTCGATTATCGACTGAATAATCGGCCGGGCGCTGTTAATCGGAATAGCGAAACCAATGCCTTCCACACCCTGCACCGATATTTTAGCGCTGTTGATGCCAATGACCATTCCGTCGGCGTTTACCAGAGCCCCCCCGGAATTGCCGGGATTAATAGCGGCGTCGGTCTGAATAAGTTTGAAACGGCGTTCACCGATCTCAATCGACCTGTTAAGCGCACTGATCACCCCCGCGGTGACGCTTCCCCTAAATTCCAGTCCCAGCGGATTGCCTATGGCAATGGCCGGTTCCCCGACCATGAGGGAGTCTGAATCGCCAAGCACTGCCGCAGGAAGATTGGGGCCGTCGATTTTAACCACCGCCAGATCGGTAACGGGATCGACGCCAATCGTTTTGCCGGCGAAAACCCTGCCGTCAGCCAGCGAAATCGAAAGTTGCTCAGCGTTTTCCACCACATGGAAATTGGTGACAATATAGCCATCGGGGTTGATGATAACCCCCGAGCCGTTGTCCCGATCCTGCAGAACTTGTTTATTGGTGTATCTATCTATGGCGAAAGTCTTATTGACAATGCCCACCACCGCCGGGCCCACCATCTGAGCGGCCCGCACAACCGGAGTATTGCGGGCGTCAGATATTCCGGCATAAGCGGTAGATAAAATCAAATTCTTCGGTGCTGGCCTAGCAAAAAAGTTCCCGGCGAAGACTAAAACAAGTCCGCCGCCGACCACCGCTCCAATCAAGGCGATAATAAAATACGGAGTCCACCGTCGGTATAGCTGTCTCACTTTCTTATTCCTCCTGATACCCTAGTCCTGCTGTGCGGTCAGGGTAAGTAATGTGAAGCGTCACATCCGAGCCCAGCTTTAAGCCTTGCTCTGTCAAAACTGTGGCTATCGTTTTTTCGGCGATTTCCGGGCGATTATTTTCCTTACTGAGATGCGCCAAAAATACATGGCAATGATTCTTCCTGTCCAGCCGCGCTAAAGTCCAACCAGCGTCGATATTAGCAAGATGTCCCCGGTTGCTCAAAATGCGTTGTTTTAGAAACCACGGATAAGAGCCCTGTTTCAAAAGATCAATGTCGTGATTGGCTTCGAGTACCAGCGCATCAGATAGCGCCAGTGCTTTTTTTACAGAATCGGTGACAAATCCAAGATCGGTGGCCAGAGCGCATTTCTCCCGGTCATGATAGAAACTGAACCCCACCGGGTCGGCAGCGTCATGGGAAATGCTGAACGGTTCTATTTTGGTGTGCTTAATGTCTAGGCTTGCGTCGAGGTTTATCCGGCATTCGGGTGGTATACCCATAGAAACCGGCTGTCTGTCAATGGCATCCCAGGTAGCTGGTCGGGCATATATCGGCAGATGGTATTTCCGGCTGAGGGTTGGCAACCCAGCAACGTGGTCACGATGCTCATGGGTGACAAGTACCCCGTCCAGATCTTCAACAGCCACTCCCACCCCTGCCAACTCTTGTTTTATTCGCCTGGCGCTAATTCCGGCGTCGACCAAAATGTTGGCATCTCCCATTTTCACCAAGGTCGCGTTCCCGTTGCTGCCGCTCGCCAATACCTGAATATCCATAACAGGCTCCTCTACAAGATGTTGGGGTTTGTTACATGATTCGCGACAAAATACCCCAAATCCTTCTTGACGACCACCGGCGATCAGCCCTCATAAGTCGGTAAATTTTCCTGCACGGCCTGGGCCAGAGTTACCGGCAGAGCTGCCAATAAAATTGTACTGATCTGCCGCAACCGGTCGGCAGTTTTGGCTTCAAACCGCAGCGTAAATAATGGTTCGGTGACCGAGGCGCGGATCATGCCCCAGCCGTCGTCAAATTCGATCCGCACCCCATCAATAAGATTGGGCTTGTAGCTGGCCAGTTTTTCGGCCACGGCTTCCAGAACTGCCTGTTTATCGGCGTGAGAGTAAGGAATACGAATATCGGGGGTCAGCACATAATTAGGCACAGCGTCAACCAAAGCAGACAGCGGGCCCTGGCTGGCGACAATTTCCGCAATCTTCAGCGCGGCATACATCCCGTCGTCGTAACCCAGCTCCCTAAAGAAGAAATGCCCGCTGATTTCCCCAGCAAACAGCGCGTCTTCCCGCAAAAAAGCAGCCTTGCTGAAAGTGTGTCCAGCCCGGGCCATGATCGGCCGACCACCAGCTCTGGTAATTTCCTCTGGTACGACCATTGAACATTTGGCGTCATAAATGACCGTTCCCGGCCCGGATTGAAGATAATAGCGGGCCAATAGCACCATGATATCATCATTATCCGCCGGTCGGCCGTTTTCATCAACGAACCCTACCCTGTCGCCGTCGCCGTCGAAAGCCACCCCAAGGGCAGCGCCACTGGAACGCACTTTTTTGCCAAGCCCGGTCAAGTTCTCAGCCAACGCCGGATTTGGCGGTCGATTGGGAAATCTGCCGTCAGGGTCGCAGTATAGTTCAACCACATCATAGCCCAGAGAACGAAACAACCCTGGCGCAATCCTTGATGTCGCGCCATTACCGGCGTCGATCACCACTTTCAGGCTCCCCGGCTTGGCCTTCTGTGCGGTAAAGGCGAGGTAGTCTTCAGTCACCGGTAGCTTTTCTACCGTGCCGTCCCCGTAAGTTCTAAAATTCTGTTCCACCAGCCGGGCGATCATCCCAATATCTTCTTCGGTAACCGGCTGAGTTCCAAAAACAAGTTTAAATCCGTTATAGGCAGACGGATTATGGGACGCGGTAATCATCACGCCGCCTTTAGCACCTCTGCTCTTAAGGGCAAAATATAGCAGCGGAGTAGCCACAGTACCGATGTCAATTACCTGACAACCAGACTCAACCAACGCATCAATAATAATCCGCTGAAATTCCGGTGTTGAAAGACGTATATCCCCTCCCACAACCACCGGGTGGCCCGTCAGCTTTAGCCCCACGGCCAGACCAATTTTGCGGGCAACAACGGGGGAAAGATCTTTGCCGGCAATTCCCCGGATGTCACAAGCTTGAAAAATACTCATCGTATTCCCCTTTCTGCAGTTGCAGACACGTTACGGTTATTGTAGCATGCCGACCCCCTTTGATTCAATCCTGGCAAATGGCCAGCCCATAAATTACCCCTGTCGAAAACCATGCGCCAACTGCTTAGCAGCTCCTCCACAAAATCTCATTTTTCTAAACTCCCCCATTTCCACTGTTTTATGTGCTTTGACGGCGTGGCTTATAACCGTAACGTTTAGTAAGAGGATCGAATATTATGTAATAGATTTATTGTAGGAGGTAAGAATATGGCGTTAGGAACCCATAAAAGATCACCGTACGATAAAATCATCCGACAGGTTTTAGATCAGTTTCGGCAAGAATTAGCTCCGTTACATGACGTCGCCGCCAGTCAACAGGCTATTTTCGAGCAAAACGAAAAAATTATTCACTTCCTCCGGCAGATCTGGGAAAAATGCGAGGTCTGCGAGTCACAACAACGGTCGCAAGGACCTGGCTGAAGGTAAAAAAAAGAGATATACCCGTGTGGTATATCTCTTTTTTTCATGCCATCTGTTATTATATATTTCGATATTTGCTAACTATCTTATCCTTTGCCGCCAGCTTGGTTTTCCTGCCCTGAACTAATTACATGCCGGCGCCCATATTAACGGCAGCCCATTTCTTCCATGCTGCCCCATAATCGCCGTAGCTCATGCCCAGAGTGTGGTTGACCGCCTGCTTCAGAGTCCTGCCGGACTCAAGATCGCCAATCAGCTGACGCAGCTTGGCTTCACCGTACTCGGCAGCGATATAACGCACAGCCGCAAGCGATTCACGATAGGCCAGCGACTGATCAGGCAAAGTGTCGAAATTATCGTCAAGCTCAGCCATACTATACATATTTCCGGCGAGGGAGTTGCTGGCAGTTCGCCACTCGTAGCCATTTACCCGGTATTCAACATACTGGGCCAGGCCCTCGGTAAACCACCTCGGATAATTACCGTTGGTTCGATAGTCAAACACCAAATGAGTAAATTCGTGCACAATCGGTCCCGAGTGGATAAATTCCTGGGCCGTCATATCTTTGAGCCAGTCGTGCGGCGAAAGAATCTGGATCACGCCACCCCAATATACCCCCATGGCGCTCTGGGAACCTGACCACCCAAATACTTTATTCATCGCCTTCTTGTTGGGATAGATGATGATAAGCGTCTTGCCAGGAGGTGAATAGTCCAGCGCTGCGGTAACCGGCTGATAAGCCTTTTCCGCCGCTTTGGCCACCAATTGCACAACATCGGCGTCCGGTCTACTATATTTGATGATAAAGTGCGATGTCTCGCAAGCTTCCATGTCGCGTGTCTGGTAGTCCTGCTTGGCCTGCGCCGCATGGCGAATCAGCGGATATACCAACATTTGCGGCCGTCCAGGTAACCAGAAAACAAATAACGCCAGCAGCGCCAGCGTGATAACAAGTGTACTTTCCAGCAATGTCACTTTACGCATGAACCTCCCCCCTCTCGCCACCCAGGCTCCGAGTGTCCAATTATAGCACACCCCCGAGGTTCATGCCCACCGGTAATTTATGTGTATTATTTTATGATTTCCACACCAGCGCTGGTGCCAATCCGGTCAGCGCCAGCGGCAATAAACTGTTCGGCTTGGTGCCGTGTGCGAATTCCGCCAGCAGCCTTTATGAAGATCTGATCACGGACGGTTTCTTTCAACAAGATGATGTCCTCCACCGTTGCGCCACTAGGCCCAAAACCGGTAGACGTTTTAACGAAATTTGCCCCGCCGGCAATAACCGCCAGACAGGCCAACCGTTTCTCAGCATCGCTGAAATATGCTGTTTCAATAATGACCTTGACTGTTTTTCCCTCGGCGGCCACCACCACCTGTCTGATGTCTTCCTCAACCGCAGCCCATTCTCCAGCCTTGGCGGCACCAATATTCATGACCATATCCAATTCGTCCACCTTGCGGAGTAGCGCTTCTTTTACTTCACAAGCCTTAACCGCAGAAAAAGTCGCTCCCAGTGGAAAACCTATCACCGTAGCAACTTTTACCCCGGTTCCCGCCAATAGATGCGCGGCCAGCCCGACATAGCCGGGGTTAACGCAAACCGCAGCAAAGTGATGACAGGCTGCCTCCTCGCACAGAACAACCACCTCCTGAACCGTAGCATCAGCTTTAAGTAATGTATGGTCGATAAATTTCGCCAAATCCATAGTACTCTCTCCTTTCTTTCACCGGAAAAACCCGGCTTCGCCGGGTTTCTTCAACTAACTTTGTTTCTCAATTTTTTCTTTTGGCGCACCGCAGGTCGGGCACTTTGCTGGACGGCATCTTCCTTCATTAATAGCCCCGCACCCACTGCATTTCCATACTGCCATAGTTATTCCTCCTGATCAATGAGCATCACTATTTTGACATGTGGGACAAACTCCATAAAAATAGAACTGCTGACCAGTCAGGCGATACGATGTCTGCCGTGAAACTTCCTTGACAAAATCTCCAGAATCAACACCATGAAAATCATCCACTCGCCCGCATTGCAAGCAGCGAACATGCGAATGCGAACTCATGTCAGCATCATAGCGGAAACTGTCCTCTCCGGTATTAAGCACCTGAACCAGTCCAATTTCCCGCAAAATATCTACTGTTTTATAGACAGTTGCCAAACTCATGGTAGGATAAAGCGGCTGCAGTTGAGTAAATATCATATCAGCATTGGGATGGGCTTTGGTATTGGCCAACACCTTATAAATGGCCAACCTCTGGGGAGTGACCTTGAAACCTTTTTCCCGTAATAAGGCCGTAATCTTCCTTTCCATCTGAGTCACACCTACTTTCAAAATTATTTGGACAATTGTTATTTACTAATAATATCAGGGGGAATATAGTAACAGATAAACGTTATCTAATTATATTAATAATTCATTTTACCTGCCTTGTAGAATAATGTCAATATTATCAGTAAAAAATATCCCGCAGATTATCTCCCCGGGATAAGTTCGCAATTAATTTTTGAGCCACTCCCCGGTATAATTGCCCAGACCACAGCCTTTTGTGGCGAAGATATACATCCCGGGGATAAGAAGTACGGCCTTACCTAGCGGGTGCAAAGCTAATGTACCTTTATTGACAGCAAAATCCCGTGGTTTTCACCACGGGACTTTGCTGTTATTGCGCGGGCTGTTGTTGGGACTGGCTGCTAAACTTGTTTTGAGCTTGAGAAACATCCTGGGGCGTGGCGTTTTTGACATTATAGTACCCTTTTTGCTGCATATAGTCAAACACCTGTTTTCCTTGACTGTAAACATCGCCGAGTACGGTCATGTAGTCACGCCTGAGTTGCTCACTGCTCGCTTCCTGGATATATGTGTTGAGCGATGACGCCAGGTATTTAGTTTCGTTTAGACAGACCTGCAGTATATCACGGTCGGTGAATTGCATTCCCTGCCCCTGCTGACTTTGCTGGCCTGGACTTGATTGTGCCACTTTTACCACCCCCTATTGTAATTTTTGGCCGGCATTCAAATGCTTACTAATAGATTGAAAATTCTGCTGGTTTTTTTGAACCAATTGCTGAACCAACTGTTTTGCTTGACTATCTTGTATCTGACTGGCAAAATGGTTGAGTGTCTTGATACACGTTTGCTCGTTGGTCAGAAAGTCCTCCAACTGCATTAGTTCTTTGGCAGACAACATAAAAATCCCCCCCTTCCGTGCGCCTCAAAAAATAGCATGCACCGCCTGGGGAAGTAATATTCGTATTTACCTGCTGCATGTTCTTGGCTAGTCGGTCTTTCCCCACTATTGTGGCCGGTTTTTGGCCTTTAGCTCTTTTTTACCATAATTACAGACTTTAGTCCTATAAAATAGTGACAATTAGCAAGTTCAAATTAACCATAAGTAGGTGCTATAATAGTAAGTACCATATTAAGTTGCAATCTCTTTTGAATGAGGAGGTGAAATAATGCGCATTGAAGATACCGGGGTTGGCATGATATTATCGCAAGATGTGATCGATGAACGGGGCAATCTTCTGCTGGAAAAAGGTATCAGCCTGACAAAGAAATACATTTCCCGCCTTAAGGGCCTCGGTATCAGCACAGTGGCGATAATCGACCCCTATGGAGAATCATTGAAAAAACAGAAAGTCATTAGCCCAGAGCTCAGGGAAAACCTGACTCAGTGTTTTACCGAACTGTTTCGCATGAAAGCTGCTGATATATTAAATTTTAAACCTCCGGCCACTCACCTGCAAAAATTAAATTCCGTCATGGATACGGTTATTGATGAAGCTTCTGCCCAGCTTGACCAAGCAATCAATATCCAAGTGCGCAATCTCAGTCAAGATGAAACACAGCACGCCGTCAATGTTTGCCTGTTATCCCTGATTACCGGCCTGTATCTGAAATTTGACCGTCAGGTCCTCAAGGAACTGGCCCTGGGCGCGTTACTACATGACCTTGGCAAGTCCATGTTGCCGGCTGGCGATCCCGATAAAGCTTATTTGCATACCATTTATGGCCGAGAGTTGTTGCTGAGAAGCAACTTGAACCCCGTCGTCGCCAGAATCGCTGGCGAACATCACGAGTACTTCGACGGCGAAGGCCACCCGAAAGGTTTGACCGGCAGAACTATTCATCCTCTGTCCCGCTTGGTATGCATTGCAAACTATTTTGACGCAGTAATAGCCAAGTCTTCTCTCAATCACCTGCCGCGGCAAGAAGTTGTTGAGGAAATGATGGGCGCTGGCGATACCCATTTTGATCTTAATCTCTTGCGGGCATTTTTGAACACGGTGGCAATTTTTCCAGTGGGCACCTTTGTCCGGCTCAACACCGGCAAGACAGCCTATGTTATCCGTAACAAAACCCACTTCCCGCTTAGGCCCGTCGTCAGGGTCATGGAAGACTTCGGCCATATGGATATTGATTTAGTGGTTAAACCGAATATTACCATAGCAGATATAATTGCTGAATAAGAATACTAAACAAAAAAGCACCTCTAATGGAGGTGCTTTTTTGTTAGCAGTTCCCGTGGCGTTTACTATTCTCATAAACAAGTTTCTTGGCGGAAATGAGTACGCCTACCAAGAGCCAAAACGCCCAATACATCATAATCAGCGAATAACTTAGTGTAAACGTTGCATTATATAGCATAAATAATGGGTTCATTATCTGCAGCCAAACCACTGTTCCGGTTCCCAAGGCGAAAGTGAAGATACACAGCGCCGCAAGACATGAGTTGTTACGGCCGAGAGCCAACTTAGCACCCCGATCACCAATAACCACCAATAGCGCAATAAGCACCACTGCTGTCAGGAAAGGTTTTCCCACTTCGAACCCACTGGATACGACATTCCATAGCGCCTGCACAACATCACCTCCATATATTGTACTATTGATTATATATTGGCCAGGAATCGAATTTATGCCAACAATGTTTTAGCGCTGCAAAAATTGGGCCTCTCTACCTCTACCCCTGGAGGCCTTGAAAATATGTGCTATAATGAAGTAATAAATTAAAGGTTGGTGAAATTGTGCTTTTAACAGATATTTTTGCTGTAATCGCTCGGGAACTGGGGGTGAAGATCGCCCAGATTTCGGCCACAGTCAAGCTACTGGATGAGGATAATACCGTCCCGTTTATTGCCCGCTACCGCAAGGAGCTGACAGGCGAACTTGATGAGGAACAAATTCGCACGACAGAGGAAAGAGTCCACTATCTGCGCAATCTGATCAAGCGGCAGGAGGAGATTTTGTCAAGCATCGGCCAACAGGACAAGCTTTCTCCTGAACTTGAGTCCGCGATCCAAGCCACCACTAAAATGCAGGAACTGGAAGACCTATATCTGCCTTTTAGGCCCAAAAAACGAACCAGGGCTCAAATCGCCCGTGAAAAAGGTCTTGAACCGCTAGCTGAACTCATGCTCTCACAGGAAATTGCGGTCGGCGATCCGCTCACAATTGCCGCCGAATACTTGAATCCGGAAAAAGAAGTTCTCACCGCCGAAGCCGCGTTGGCTGGAGCCTCTGATATTATTGCCGAGATAGTCGCCGAAAAAGCTGCCATTCGGGCAATGCTACGCAAGCAACTCTGGATGAATGGCGAACTTGCCGCCGAACTGGTGGGCTCAGAAGAGGAAAGCAAGGATTTTCTGAATTATAAAGAATTTCGCGAACCAGTTAAACGTATACCCTCCCATCGCATCTTGGCTGTAAACCGCGGCGAACGGAAAAACGTACTGAAAGTCCAGTTTCTGGCTCCTCATGACACCAATATTGACCTGATTTTTCGCCAGATTATCCTCAAGCCGTCTATTTTTAGCGAGCATATCCGCCAAGCGATTACCGATGGCTATAAACGGCTACTGTTTCCATCTCTGGAAAGAGAACTGCGGACTCAACTTACCGAAAATGCTGAACAACAGGCTATTCGCGTATTTGGCCTTAATCTACGCCAACTGCTTTTGCAGCCGCCTTTCGCCGGACATACGGTCATGGGACTTGATCCCGGATATCGCACTGGCTGTAAAATCGCCGTGGTCAGTCCTACAACAGCAGTGCTGGCCACCAGCACCATGTACCTCACCGCCAGCGCAGGGCAGCGCGAACAGGCTGCCAGCGCGATTCTAGCCGACATAAAAAAACATGGCGTTACCCTGATCGCCATTGGCAATGGAACAGCTTCGTACGAGACAGAGGAATTTGTCGCCGGATTGATCAATACCCATAATCTGGCTACCCGCTATTTGATTGTTAATGAGGCAGGCGCTTCAGTTTATTCAGCCTCCAAACTGGCCAGGGAAGAGCTGCCTGGCATGGACGTTACTTTGCGCGGCGCGGTCTCGATTGCCCGCCGAATAGGAGATCCGCTGGCTGAACTGGTCAAAATTGACCCTAAATCCATCGGTGTTGGCCAATATCAGCATGATGTTGATCAGAAAGATCTTGGACGGACTTTGGCCACAATTGTGGAGTCTTGCGTCAATCATGTGGGGGTAGAGCTTAATACCGCCTCAGCTGAACTCTTAACCTATGTCGCCGGAATAAACGCGACCGTGGCCAAAAATATCGTTACCTCGCGTGATGCCAGTGGGCCTTTTGCCAGCCGGAAACAGCTCCTCAAAGTGCCGCGCCTGGGTGCAGCGACCTTTACTCAATGTGCCGGCTTCTTGCGTCTGAAAAATGCGCATAACCCTCTGGATAACACCCCTGTTCACCCCGAGTCCTATCAGCTAGCTGAGAACATTCTGAAAGTATTAGGTTTTTCTTTAGCCGACCTCGCCGATAAAGACCGGCTCCGGCTGCTCCAAACTGAAATCCAGACAACTGATACAGTTAAGCTTGCCGCTGAACTCACCGCCGGTGAACCGACGGTGCGGGACATACTTACAGCCCTTGCCAAACCTGGGCGCGACCCGCGGGAAGACCTGCCTGTCCCCCTTGTCCGAAAAAACATCGTCAAACTTTCTGATGTTGTTCCTGGTACGGTAATGAAAGGCACGGTCCACAATGTCACTGATTTTGGCGTGTTCGTCGATATCGGCATCAAAACCAACGGTCTGATTCACCGCTCCGAACTAAGCGATAAACCCTTCAGGCACCCCTTGGACATTTTATCAGTGGGCGACGTCATCGACTGTTTAGTTCTCAATATCGACGAAAGCCGGGGCCGCATTGCCCTCAGTTATAAGAAAGCCAAATAACGGCTATTGAATCTTCTCTTACAATTCACGGGTAGCTGTACTTAGCATCTGCCCGTATTTTATTAGTCCAGAGACCACCGCGTCAAATATAGTTCGCCATATTTGACATTCGACGTTTTTGGCTAAAATACGTCCTTTTTGCTGCCAAAGAAAAGGGAATTCAGTCTGTCAGCTAGAAGAGGTATATTTATTTCAGGTTGAGGAGTACCGCGATGAATAATAATTTGCTATTTGCCTTGGATATCGGCACCCGCAGCGTTGTCGGCCTCGTAGGAGAAAAATCCGCTACCGGTATAAAAGTACTGGCATTTGAACGCCAGGAGCACCACACCCGGGCGATGATGGACGGACAAATACATGACGTTCCCGAAGTAGCACAAGTATTGGCCAGCGTAAAGAATCGTCTGTGCGAAACTGTCGGCCCGCTAAAAAGGGTGTCGGTAGCTGCGGCCGGTCGCGCCTTGTGTACTGTACGGACCGAAGCGGAGATAGATTGCAGCGGCCGTGGCACTCTCTCCTCCGAAGATGAACGAGCTTTGGAGCTGGCTGCCATCCAGACGGCGCAGCATAAACTGGCTACCGGCACTACCGTTGATGACCCGACAAGTTATTATTGCGTGGGCTATAGCGTCGTTCGTTTCGCCCTGGACACAAACACCATCAAGACCTTGATTGGGCAGCGCGGCAAAATTGCCAGCATTGAATTAATCGCCACATTTTTGCCCCGTCATGTTATCGATTCCCTGCAGTCCGCAATCCAGGAAGTCGGCCTGGAAATTGCCACCCTGACCCTTGAGCCGATTGCCGCCATTAATGTTCTCATTCCCAACACCATGCGCCATCTTAATCTGGCTCTGGTTGACGTGGGCGCCGGAACTTCCGACGTGGCAATCACCAGTGGCGGTTCAGTCATCGGCTACGGGATGGTTCCTCTCGCCGGCGATGAGATTACCGAAGCACTTTCTCAGGAATACTTGCTCGATTTTAAAATCGCCGAAACTATGAAACGCCAGCTAGGTAACAAAAATAGCAAAGTCACCTTTAATGATATCTTGGGAAATACCCACAAGTTAGTGACAAATAGCGTTGTCGAACGGTTGATTCCGGCAGTATCCCAGCTTGCTGCAGCTATTGCGGCGCAAATCCTTGCACTCAATGACACTCCGCCGCAGGCAGTACTACTGGTGGGCGGCGGCTCTCTTACCCCCTGCCTGCCGGAACAGCTGGCCAAAGCCCTCGACATCTCCCCCTCCCGGGTCGCTGTCAGACAACCGGACAGCGTCGATGGTATTTCGTGCATTCCGCAGGCTTTATGTGCACCGGACGGTGTTACTCCTCTCGGCATTCTTAAACTGGCTGGCAGCCAAACTTTGAACTTTGTCCATGCGACACTAAACGGGCAACCGTTACGGCTATTTAACCTGGGGAAACTTTCGGTGGCCGATGCCCTGCTTGTCGCAGGAATCAATGTGCGTAGTCTCCACGGCCGACCCGGTCTTGGGTTTACCGTCACCATCAACGGAGAAAAGAAGTTTGTTCCCGGCAGCATGGGGGAAAATGGCGTCATCCGCGTCAATGGAACTCCGGCTTCCTTGAGCGATACACTCAAAGAAAATGATGATGTTCTGGTGGACAAGGGTCGGGATGGCGATGCTCCCACTCCGTTAATTCAGGATCTCTTCGCCATACCGAAACCCTATTCTTTACGCATCAACGGCAAGTTTCACACTTTCGGGCCAATAATTACCGTCAACGGCGCGGCAGCAGCAGCAGATACTCCCCTGGCTGACAGGGACCAAGTTATTTGCCGCCCACCGTCGACGTTATCTGAGATTTTGGCTTCACTTGAGTTTGACGGCGGCGCGACGGAATACTGCTATATCATCAACGGTACCGAGCGTTCTTTTCGTGTCTGGCCGGAATACAAAATTAACGGCCGAACTGCCGAGCCAACGTCCCCGATCAAAGATAATGCCAGTATCGAGATACCGGCTGCAGCTCTTCCATCACTGGCTGACTTGCTCAGCCTGAATAAAAATGCCGTCGAATACTATAATGTAATATTCAACAGCGTCGAGTGTCAAATCCCCATCCGGAGCTATACCTTCAGCGTTGACGGAAAACCTGCCAAACCAGCGGATATTGCCCCGCCAAACAGCACCATAACCTCTTCGTGTTACGAAATTGTGCCAATGGTCAGTGACGTTCTGCTGGCCGCGGAATTTGACCCCCGTTCGCTACCAAAGGGATCAAGAGTTGACCTGTTGGTAAATAATCAGTCAGCTGAATATACTTCTCCGGTTAAGAATGGTGACAAGATTGAAGTCAAGATTATTGCTAAATAAGTAAAGATAAGTCCCAATAGCCGACAAACTAAAAAGCCCGCCGTTTCACTTAGAAACGGCGGGCATACTTTTCTACATTCCGTATTTGACCGATAAATCGGCTGCTGGCTTGGCGGCGGCATAGAATTGAACATTATTCCGTCCAGTTTGCTTGGCTCGATATAGCGCGCTGTCGGCTTGTTCAAAAGCCGTCTGGCTGTTTATTCCCGGTTTTCTGATCGTAGCGCCGACACTTACTGTGACGGGAACCCCATGTTCAAAAGTCCATTCCGCCACCTTTTGCCTTAGCCGCTCAGCGATTTTTAGGCCGATCTGCGCGGTCGTTCCCGGCAACACAACAACGAATTCCTCGCCGCCATAACGAAAAGCCAAATCTCCGCTACGCACGCTGATTTTAAGAATATTGCCGATAGTAATCAATACCTTGTCACCAACTAAATGGCCATAGGTATCATTAAGTTTTTTGAAATGATCAATGTCAATAACCAACAACACATATTGAGACAAATTTTCGATTTTTTCTTTGTAGGCCCGATGATTGTACAACCCGGTCAGGGCGTCGGTCAACGCCATCCTGTAGTTGCGATCATTCTGTTTGATCAGTTCAAGCATCTGTTGGCTGTCATTAGCTTGCTGAGCAGCTAATGTATTAATATAAATGACTGCATATGTCAATAGCGTGAAGCCTAACAGGCTATATACCCATTGCATGACAACAGTGGTATTTATAACGTTAGCTGAAGTAACGGCGCTCACCAGATAAACAGCGCTGATAATGACCGCCACCCGCCCTGTTCGGTTCCGGCCTGCTCTTAGCGCAACCCTCAGCAACAGCAGTTGATACAAAATGCTGCTATATTCAGCATGCAGACAGGTGAGTCCGGCACATGCGGCGATATTAAGCAACAATTCAGCTACGCCGGGCAAGATCTGCCGGCGACTCAATGCAATATTGTAAATGGCGTAAGCAACCGCTAGGCTTGCCGTCCACTTCCAGACAGGTCCACTTAAAACCCAGGCATTAACACCGATAAATACCGCAAATACGATACTCGCTCTTCTGGCCAATATTTGGATGTACTCAGCGCTACCGGCCATATAACCGGTCACCTTTCTGTCCTGCATTTGCCACCATCCCATCATCGTTCGTAACGATCCCCAGGCATATTGAACGACAGAATAAACTTGTCAACCCCTATTAGTGTATAATTAAACGTTTTTTGTAAAAATCCTACTAAATATTGTGGTTAAGTTAAAAATATTTTATAATTTGCCTTTTAATAATATATTTGCCCAAAATTCGCAAATAATAACCAAAAAAGCTTACGGAAAAATTCCGGAAGCTTCTTTAGTACTATCAAAAGCGTAAGTGTTAGGCGTCAGAAACGGCGTTTCACATTTGAGTCGATTAAATTTTTTCAGCGATCAGTATATACGATAACGGATAGCCCATATTGTCATATACATCACTCAAGCCAACATCATAATTATATTCATTCAATTTAGATACTTTCATCTTCGAATCGCAAAGTGCATTTATGATGCTGGACATAGTATGAGAGAAACTGGTAAACGTCTTGGATTTATATTGTTCGGACATATAGGCCATGCCACTATTTTCTATCCAAGGATCGCTCCGAAAATATGAATATGTAATCCTGTCCAAATGGTCTGTCTCAAAGCAGGGTTCACCTGGCATGGGTAGCATATTCATAAATGGATGAGAATCGTGAATTAGCATAATGCCATTAGGATTTAAGCAATCCGATACCTTCTTGAACAGTGGCTTCAAGTCCTGAAACCATGTAATTGCGCCAATAGTAAACAAGACGAAATCAAACGAGTTATGGTACTGATCGTCGATATCCAAAATGTTGCAGGCAACAAATTCACAGTTATCGATGCCAGCTTTCCGAGCAGTATCAATTGCCTGATTGATAATATTTTCTGCTATATCAAACCCTATGCCGCTTTGCGCTCCTAATTGCAGAAGCGACAGCAATTCACGGCCATTATTGCAGCAGAACTGGGCGACTTTTTTCCCCTGAAAATTGATCCCTTTTAGTTCTGAAATCACAGCGGGACAAAAGAACGGTAGCTGTTTGTTTTGAAGATGTCTATAGTTTTCTTCACCCCAATTTGGGTGTCTGTGATTGAAGGCTTCTTCCCACGCTTCTTTATTCTGGGCCATGTAATCCATACTGAATCCCCCATAAGCAATTTCTTTCATAGGGTGATTGCTTAGATTATACCACTGCAATTCACAGGGTGAAGCGAAATGTATCCTCTAAAATCACTGGTCAACAAGCCGGTCTATTTTTTGTGTAAAATTTTCAATATTATTAGAAAACCTGCTTTGAAAGCCTTGGCTTTTCTTAGCAGGTTTTATTTCTCACTTTACTTATTCTTATAATATTCCGCTACCTTGGCAAAAGCGACAGCGCTAGCAGCAATGGTCGCTGCAATATCCGCATCGGAGTGAGCCGAGGACATAAAAGCGGCCTCGTACTGCGACGCCCCAAAATAGACGCCTTGCTCCAACATTGCGTGAAAATACACGTTAAAGGCTTCGACGTCGGATTGTTTGGCGCTTTCATAGTCGTATACCGGTTGGCTGCTGAAAAACATGCCAAACATTGACCCTGCCTGATGAAACTGCAGATTAAACCCGAATTTTTCAGCCTGGGTCCTGATTCCGGCACATAACGCCGCAGTCTTTTCAGTGAGTCGGCGGTAATATTCTTCCGGAGCTTCAGCTAAAATTCTTAGGGTGGCAATCCCTGCAGTCATCGCCAGCGGATTGCCGCTGAGCGTACCGGCTTGATAAACCGGCCCAGCAGGAGCGATGAGCTCCATTATATCCCTGCGACCGCCATAAGCGCCTACCGGCAGGCCGCCGCCAATCACCTTTCCAAGACAAGTTAGGTCAGGCTTGATTTTATAAGCCGCCTGGGCACCGCCATAGGCAACCCGAAACCCGGTCATCACTTCATCGAATATCAACAATGCTCCATATTTAGCGGTAATCTCCCGCACCTTTTCCAAATACCCGGCACGCGGCAAGACCAGGCCCATATTGCCAACAACCGGCTCGATAATCACCGCGGCAATCTCCTGGCCGTGACGGCTAAAGATATCCTCCAAACCGGCGACATCATTATAGGCAACAGTAATGGTACCGGCAGCGACGCTGCTGGGGACGCCGGGGCTATCAGGCACACCAAAGTTAGCCGCCCCTGAGCCGGCTTTGACTAACAAACTATCATGGTGTCCATGATAACAGCCGACGAATTTGACAATTTTATCGCGTTTGGTATAAGCCCGGGCCAGACGCAACACACTCATGGTGGCCTCGGTCCCCGAATTTACCATCCGTACCATTTCAATGGAAGGAACGGCGGCCGTTACAAGTTTGGCCAGCTCGGTTTCCTGAAGCGTCGGCGCACCATAACTCGTGCCACGAGCCATTGCCCCGGTAAGGGCTTCGATAACTGCGGGATGAGCATGACCCAATATCATTGGCCCCCAAGAGCCGACATAATCAATATATTCATTACCGTCTATATCCCTTAGTTTGCTGCCAGCGGCTGACGCAATAAACGGCGGAGTCCCGCCCACGCCGCGGAAGGAACGCACCGGGCTGTTGACGCCCCCTGGCATATGTTGCTTAGCCTCAGCAAAAGCCTGGGTTGATTTATCCAATTTGAATGTCATGGATCATTCCTCCTTATTGATTTAACCAACGAGCCACATCCAGAGCGTGATATGTAATAATGATGTCAGCGCCGGCGCGTTTGATGCTGGTGAGCGTCTCCATCACAATCCGTTGTTCATCAATCCATCCTTTGGCGGCTGCCGCCTTGACCATTGCATATTCGCCGCTCACATTATAGGCGGCTATCGGCAAGTCAAACCTGTCTCTCACCTGACGCACAACATCCAAATAGGCGAGCGCCGGTTTTACCATAAGGATGTCAGCGCCCTCTTCGACATCCAGTGTTGCTTCGCGCAAAGCTTCCCGGACATTGGCCGGGTCCATTTGGTACCCGTGGCGATCACCAAACTGGGGTGTAGAATCCACCGCGTCCCGGAACGGCCCATAATAAGCCGAAGCGTACTTGACGGCGTAACTCATAATACTGGTATTACTGTGGCCGCCAGCGTCAAGCGCCTGCCTTATAGCCATCACTCTTCCGTCCATCATATCCGACGGAGCTACAATATCGGCCCCGGCGACAACATGGCTAAGTGCGACCTTTGCCAGTATCTCCAGCGAGGAATCATTATCAACCTGGTTGTCTTTTATCAAACCGCAGTGACCATGGCTAGTATATTCACAAAGGCATACGTCGCTGACCACAACCAATTCCGGCAAGGCCGCCTTGATTAGGGTAATTGCACGCTGCACCGGACTACTTGCGTCCCAGGCCCCAGAACCACATTCGTCTTTATATTCCGGCAGACCAAAAACCAGCACGGCGGGAATTCCGAGGCTATATGCCTCGCGGGCCACCGCTACCGCCATATCGGCTGACAGATGATAACAGCCGGGCAAAGATGAAATTTCCTTTTTTACTTGCTGGCCAGGAACCAAAAACAGCGGATAAATCAAATCATCCAGCAAAACCTTCGTTTCCCGCACCAACGCGCGAATACCGGCTGATGCCCGCAGCCGTCGCGGCCGAATAAATGGACTTATCATCATGATTCCTCCTTATAGAAATCCTTAACGGCCTTTACCAATCCGTTCATGGTAAACTCCTCGGCAATAATATCAGGTTTAATGCCATGTTCCAGGCAGGTGGACGCCGTAATCGGGCCAATACAGGCCGTCTTTACCTTGGCCAGCAGCTCTGAGGCTTCAGGCCCCAGAATAGTCAGCAGATTGGTCACTGTGGATGAACTGGTGAAAGTCACCAAATCAAATTCCCCGGCAGCCAGTCTTGACTGCAGCAAATTACCGTCTTGGGCAGCAGTGATCGTCCGGTACGCCTCGACTACATCGACCTGAGCTCCGGTCTTCGCCAACTCCTGAGGTAAAATATCCCTGGCTACCGCCGCCCGTGGAATAAGTAGCCGCATCCCCGGCTCGAGCTTGCCTGCCAGCGCACTGATAATGCCTTCCGCCCGGAATTCCAGCGGCACAAGGTCGGGCATCACCCCATATTCCCCCAGCCTGGCAGCTGTCGCCGCGCCAATGGCTGCAACCTTGACGGCGTTAAGCGACCGGGTATCTTTCCCGGCCTGCCGAAGGCGTTTGAAGAAATATTCCACCCCGTTAACACTAGTGAATACCAGCCAGTCATATTCAGCCAGATCGGCAATCGCTTGATCAAGGCCATCAAAACTTTCTGGCGGGATTATTTTGATTGCCGGCACTTCCCAGCACTCCGCCCCCAGTTCTTCCAGCGCAGCTGTCAAAACACTGGCCTGCTCGCGCGCTCTAGTCACCAGTATAGCCTTACCGGACAGTGGACGATTATCAAACCAAGTCAGTTTTTCTCTCAGCGACACAACCTCACCGACGATAAAAACCGCCGGTGGTTTCACTCCCTGACGGAGTACATCCTCTGCCGCCCGGCCCAAGGTAGTCACCAACACCTTCTGACTGGGCTTGGTTCCCCAGCGGATAACCGCTGCCGGCATATCGGCCGACATACCATTTTCCTGTAATTTTGCGGTAATATACGTCAAGTTCTCCACACCCATCAGGAAAACCAGCGTGTCCACTCCGGAGGCAAGTTTGTCCCAGCGGATGGTAGATTCTTTTTTTGCGGCGTCTTCGTGGCCGGTAATCACGGCAAAAGAAGTGGCAATACCGCGGTGCGTCACCGGTATTCCGGCATAAGCCGGCACTGCGATGGCTGAAGTCACGCCAGGCACAACCTCAAAAGGCAGTCCCGCCTCAACCAGATCCAGCGCCTCTTCACCGCCGCGCCCAAAGACGAAAGGATCGCCGCCTTTGAGCCGAACGACCATCTTACCCTGTTTTGCCCTATCGACCAATAGTTGGTTGATTTCCTTCTGGGGCATAGTATGATCACTTGACGCCTTGCCGACATAAACAAGCTCTGCATCTCGTCTGGCATAAGCCAGCAGACGTTCGTCAGCCAGGCGGTCATAGACAATCACATCGGCCTGTTCAACATATTCCAGCCCTCTCAGGCTTATTAACTTGTAATCCCCCGGCCCTGCGCCAACAAGATAGACAATCCCTTTTTTCACGCCTTCTCCTCCTCGACCTTCGGTCCGACGGACAACTCCGCCAAAATCCGCTGTCCGCCGGCTGCATACATCCTTTGGGCCAGCGTCTCTCCTATAGTTTTTCCTTCTTCCCGCTGGCCGGTGAGGCTATCTTGCATTTTGTCCTTGCCATCGGGAGATAAAATAATAGCATCCAACATCAACCGATCATCTTCTACCCTGGCGTACACTCCGATAGGCACCTGACAACCACCCTCAAGATAGTGAAGGAAAGCCCGTTCCGCGGTCACCGCAGCAGCAGTTTCTTGGTGATGGATAAAATCTAAAATTGTCATCAACTCAGAATCATCGCTCCGAATCTCGATAGCCAAAGCTCCCTGTCCCACCGCTGGCAAACAAATATCAACCGGCAAAACCTGGGTGATCTTTTCATCCCACCCCAGCCGTTTTAAGCCGGACACTGCCAGTAAAATAGCGTCAAGTTCCTGACTGTCAAGTTTGGCCAGCCGGGTATCGAGATTGCCGCGCAAATCAACAACAATAAGATCTGGGCGGTAATTTAGAATCTGCGCCTTTCTTCTGAGGCTGGACGTTCCCACCCGGGCACCGTGCGGCAGTTTATCCAGACATCCATATTTCGGACTTATCAACGCGTCCTGGGCATCGATCCGTTCAGTGATCGCCCCCAGCACCAGTCCGTCCGGCAGTTCAGTTGGCATATCCTTTAAGCTATGTACCGCCAGATCAATCTCCCCTGACAGTAGCTGGTTTTCCAGTTCCTTGCTGAATAAACCCTTGCCGCCAATTTTGGACAGTGGTACATCCTGAATTTTGTCCCCAGTTGTGATAACATGCTTAATAGTCAATTCAATGTCCGGATATTGTTCATGGATTCTTTCAGCCACATGATTGGCTTGCCACAAGGCCAGTTTACTGCCGCGTGTACCGATGATAAGGCTTCTGGTCACGATATTCTTCTTCCTCTCCTATTTCCTCCAAGTTGAACAACTGGCAAAGTGCGTCCAGGTAATGGTGTTCCCTGCCGCTCCCTGCCGCCTCGTGGATTTTGACAATCGGATCGCGCAGCAGTTTGCGGACCAGCATCTTAGACATGCCTTCCATGACCCTGCGTTCTTCTATAGTGATGTCCGGCAACTTGTTGAAAGCCCGTTTGAGTTCGCGCAGACGAATGAGCTCCGCCTTATCCCGCAGGTTGGCCAACGTCGACCGAAACGCCAGATAGCGAAATTTAGTCAATATTTCAGCCAGTTCCTCTTCAATCAACTTCTCAGCCGTCCGGGCCTCCTGGGCCCGTTCTTTGAGGTTCGATTCCACTACCGCTTCCAGAGAATCGATATTATAGAGCTGTACCCCGGAGATAGCGGCCACCTCAGGCTCAACGTCCCGCGGCACGGCAATGTCAATAAACACTATCGGGCGGTTTTGCCGTTTAGGCATCAGATGGGCCACATCCCAGGCCCGGACAATATAGTGGGGTGCGCCGGTAGAAGTAATGATAATATCCGCCTCGACAGCACTTTTGAGAAAATCCTCGAAGGGCACGGCTACACCGCGGAATTTTTCTGCCAGCGTGGCTGCCCGACTATAATTACGATTAGAAACAAATACCGTTTTCACGCCGCTCGACACGAGATGGCGGGCGGTAAGTTCACTCATCTCGCCAGCCCCGAGCAGCAAAATATTTGATTTGGATAAATCGCCGAATATTTTCTTAGCCAATTCCACTGCGGCATAACTAATCGACACTGCATTATAGGCAATACGAGTTTTGGTCCGCACTTTCTTGCCCACCGCAATGGCGCGGTTGAAAAGAGTGTTAAGCACCGTGCTAGTAACGCCGGCGTCCCGGGCAATAGAATAAGCACTCTTGACTTGGCTGAGGATCTGTCCCTCGCCGACAATCTGTGAATCCAGGCTAGATACCACCCGAAATAAATGCCGGATACATTCCTCTTCCAGATAATAAAAAAGATGGCCTGATACTTGAGCAGCACTGTCACTCATTTTCCCCAGGAATCCCTCAAGCATCGACAAAGCGTCTTCAACATCCTCCACCACGGCGTACATTTCCGTACGGTTGCAAGTGGAGAGGATAACACATTCCAGAATATCGTCATATTCGTGCAGGTGCCTTAATCCCTGCTTGATCTGTTCTTCGGAAAATGCCAGGCATTCCCGCACCTCAACCGGCGCAGTCTTATAATTGAGTCCCAATACAACCAGCGGCATTCTTGATCTTCTCCTCCGCTTCCTTTATCTTTCCGACCCTTAATAGAGCCAGAATCTCGTCATCTAATGTTTCCCGCCAGAAAGTCTGGCGCTCCGTCGCAGTGCCGAAACGTTTTTTTAGTTCGGCCCTTAGCCGCGACACAATTTCCAGGTACAGTCCGTATTCAGGGCCGTAGCTGGCCTCGATCTCTTCCCGGAGCCTTCTAGCCAGAGCCGGGCTTTTACCATTGGTAGATATGGTAATCAGTAAATCTCCCCGGGCAATATGGGCCGGAACAATAAAGTCCGACAACTCCTGACCGTCAACTACATTCACCAGTGCCCCCAGACCACGAGCTTCTTCGGCGGCCAGCTGGTTAACCTCGGCATCGTCAGTGGCGCAAATAACAATAAAAAAAGACCCCATAGTCCCACGTTGATAGCTGGAACCAATATAAGAAAGGTGGCCGTTATCGATCAGCTCCTGCAGTTTCTCCGTTACAGCTGGACTATAAACCGTAACTTCGGCCCCGGCTGCTATAAGGGCAACCACCTTGCGCTCAGCGACTTTCCCTCCACCAATAACCAGACAAGTTCGTTCGCTTAACGATAAATTTAGTGGATAAAAAGACATCTTCTCATCTCCCATAGCTCCATAAAGTAACTTCGCTTTTCGCCATTAATATCCTTTTTGTTGAGAGTCTTTTCCCAAAAGTTACTTAATCGCTTTTGCCTGGCGGTGAAATCTTAACTTTCCCTGCCGGCAGGCTAAAATATGCTTCCAGCACCCTTCGCCCCAGCGGCACCGCGGCCTCTGCCCCTTCACCGGCTTCCTCTATCAGCACCGCCATAACGATCTCGGGCTTGTCAGCCGGAACATAACAGGCAAACCAGGAATGTACCGTGCCTCGTCCAGTTTCTGCCGACCCTGTCTTCCCGGCCACCCTGCGGCCAAAGCCCTGGAAAGTGATTGCGGCTGTGCCTGTTGTTATAGCCCCTTCCAGACCCTGCCGAATGGTATCCCAAACCTCGGGCCGTAAATACACCGTACGGAGAACTTCCGGGTTAAACTTGACTGTCGGTACACCACTCGGATCCAATATTTTATCCACCAGCATCGGCCGATAGACAACGCCGCCATTCGCCACCGCCATTAGCGACAAGGCCTGTTGCAGGGGTGTTGCCAGATAATAACCTTGGCCAATTCCGGCAGTCAGTGTTTCCCCAGGATACCATACCTCGTTGTAAGTGGCTTTTTTCCATTCCTCGGTCGGTACCAAGCCCTGTTCTTCGCCCGGTAATTTGATACCAGTCAATTTGCCATAGCCAAAAGTAAGTGCATAAGTCGCCAAGTTATCCGGGCCAATTCGCCGGGCCAATTCATAAAATGTCGGATCACTCGATTTGGCAATAGCATCTTTAAGAATCAGACGCCCCAGCCCTCGCGGCTCCCAACCGTAAAAACTCCACCCGTTCAAGTTATAAACTCCGCGGTCTTCAAATACCTCGTCTGGAGTAGTCAGCCCCATATCCAATGCCGCAGCCGCAGTGACTATTTTGAAAACTGATCCTGGCGGATAAGCATTCTGGATAACCCGGTCAGTAAGTGGATCGTTCTTGTCGGTTAGCAGCGCATTCCAGTCACGGCTGGAAATGCCTCCAACAAAGGCGTTAGGATCAAAAGAAGGCTTGCTGGCCATTGCGAGCACGGCTCCGGTCCGCGCAGCCAGCACGATCACCGCACCACCCTTGGCAGGATACCCAATCTGGCGGCTGGCAGCAAGCTGTTCATCCAGCGCAGTTTCCACCACCTTCTGTAGATTGGCGTCAATAGTAAGCACCAAACTTCTACCCGGTATGGCTGTCTTTTCGCCAAAAAGGCCAACTTCCTCGCCTGCCGCGTTAACCTCAAACTCCCGTCCGCCGTCAACTCCGTGCAATTCTTTTTCCCAGACTCTTTCCAGTCCGTCTTTGCCGATCATATCGCTAGGATTGTATCCCTGCGCCTTGCGGGCTGAATATTCCTCCTCATTAATCCTGCCGATGTACCCCATCAAGTGTGCAGCAAGCTGACCATAAACATAATACCGCACAGGAATGGCTTCAACAATCACTCCAGGCAGAGAAGCCTTGTGTTCTTCGAACCTGGCTAACATCGCCTGATTTACATCTCGTTTCAATCGAATGGGAGTATAGGGAGACTCCTGACCGGCTTGAATCATTACTTCAATCTCGGCAGGCGTCAAGTCGGTAAGACTGGCTAATACCGCCGTCTCAGCCTGCGGATTTGTATATTGAACCGGAATTACCGAAATGGCAAAACTCGGGCGATTACCCACCAGCACAGCGCCATTGCGATCATAGATCGTACCCCGCGGTGCCTGCTCATAAACCTTGCTGAGTCGGTTGTCCTCAGCATATTTTTTGTATTGCGCGCCCTGCAAGATTTGCATCCAGGCAAGCCTGGCCACCAGCAATGCCATAACGCCAAATACGATAACCGTCAAAGTAGTCATACGCCTTGATTTTTCAATATCCCACATATACATTCCCCTCAGCCAGATGTCTTGAATCATACTATATTATGGCTATAATGAGGGGAAAAAATAGCCCCCGCAGGGGCCTATACTGAGAAGTGCTCCAGCTTAGTTGTCGTAATCGTTGCCGAGGAAAACCGAGCCGGTGACATATTGGCTGTCGTCGCTGGTCACTCTTAGAGTATATTTGAATGGCAGGTCGGCCAGCTTGTCAATCACCACGCTGTTGCTGGAATAGCAAACCACCAGGGTGCTTTTTATTGCACTGGCACTATTTATCACACTGGTAACCTCATACCCCCGCGATCTTAACATCGTCGCTATTTTATTGCCGGCGTCGGGGTCACCACTGCCATTAACTACTGTAAACGTCAGTCTCGTCGGTGCGGGTGGCTTGGCACTCTCGGTTTTATCCGGGTTGCCGTCAGGTTTGGCTGTTTCAGCAGGGGGAACAGCAGGTTTCTGAGCCTGGGGGACGTTCTGTGAGCCAGAACTTTCAGCGGCATTCGCTGGTGGCGGCGCAAGAGCTGTCACAGCAGTCCCGCTTTGCTGGTCAGTGCTTTCACTGGCATTCACTTCCGGCATCCGAGTCGGTTCGCCAGTATCTACATCCGGCGGTTTGGGAACCTCGACCACATTGACCTCCGGCGCAATCGACTGGTCATATTCGCTGGCAAGATCCTGCGCGGCCACCAAATCTTTGTCAGCCAGATTACCGCCTTCAATTTTAGCAACGTACTGCCGCAAAGTGATAATATCCGGCAACCAGTAGCTTATCTCACTTATATATACAGGTTTTCCTGGCACCATCGCGGCCACCAGGCCCTGCTTGGCAGCATCTTTGAGCATTTGGGCCAAATCCAGCATGTCGCCGGCCGACATATCAGTTTCGACAGCAGCGCTTAACTCTCCGATGATTGCCGGTATCTTAATAATTACTCCAGGAGTTGCAACTTGATTAAGCAACGCCTTGATAAATTTTTGTTGACGGGCAATCCTGCCAATATCGCCTTCTTCATCACGATACCGAACATATTCGATCGCCGTCTTGCCGTTCAAATGCTGCAGTCCAGGCGAGAAATTGATGTACAGGCCGCCGTTATCATCATAAGAATCGGTATAATGCATCGGCTTTTCGACATTAATATCGACGCCGCCGACAGCATCTATGATTTTCTGAAAATTAGTAATATTTATTTTTACATAATAATCAATCGGTATGCCCAGGAAGTCCTCCACAGTTTTAATCGAGAGACTCGTTTTGCCGAAGGCGTAGGCGTGATTGATTTTGTCCCAGCCATTACCAGGAATTTTCACCCTGGTATCACGGGGAATGGACAACATTGACACTTCTTTGCTGTCAGTATCAACAGTCAACAAAAACAAGGTATCGGAACGCCCCACATCGTTGGCACGTTCATCAACCCCAAGGACAAGAATATTTATTTTACGGTTAGAAGAAAGCAACCCGCCCATCTTCTTTTTGCTCAAACCGCCGCCAAGCCAAAGGTAAGCAGCACCTGCAGCCAGTAAAAAAGCCAATATCGCCGCAGTAATCATTAGCCATTTGCGATTCTGTCTCTTCTGCCGCTGTTCAATCAGCCGCTGTTGTACACCGGTATCCAAATGCAATCACCCCTATCTCCCTGGAATGGCACTAACAAACAAGCCCCCTCAGCTGGGGGCATACTAAGTATAGCAGAATACTCGCAAAAACGTCAATCCACTAAATCACCCTATACCCGGCTTCGTCCACCGCTTGTTTTACTGTCGCCAGGGATGATTTTGCGGCGTCGAACTCAACTGCCAGAGTACTCGCGGCAAGGTCAACCTCTGCTGCCATCACTCCCGGCAACCCGCGAACCGCCTTTTCCACAGCGTTCTTGCAGTGGCCACAGGACATCCCCTCCACTTGCAAGACCTGCTTCTCCAAGTTACTGCCATGACAACCACAAGACTTACACATACTTTTTGCCTCCTATTATTTCGCTAAATTTCTCAATCGAAAAGTAGCCGCACTTCCAGAGCAATTGACACAGATCATTCACTAACCGGCGCCAAAGTTAAAAAACTTAAATCCTTCAAAGAAAAAAAAGCTAAAATCTGGGCGCAAAAACTTGGCAAGTCATTGGGCGCCCTTGATGTCACAATCTTGCCGTCAACCATAACCGGGCTATCATGATAAATGGCGCCCGCATTCAAAACATCGGTCAATATTGACATATAACAGGTTACATTTCGCCCTCGCACCAGGTCAGCTTCAATAAGTAGTTGCGGGCCATGGCAAATAGCACCAATCACCAGCCCGGCCTCGTGAGCCGCCTTTACAAGATCAACAATGTCACCATCTGTCCGCAATCGGTCGGGTGCCTGTCCACCAGGAATGATCAAGCCCTTATAGTCTTGAACATTTATTCCCCCCGGCCCCAGTGCTGCGAGGAGTGGATAACCGTATTTGCCCTTATAAACTGTCCCCTTTACCGGGCCAACAATATCGACGGCAAAACCCGCCTCTTGAAAACGGAAATAGGGGTAAAGGGCTTCGGCATCTTCAAAGCCATTCTCCACCAGCAACAGAAATTTAGGCAAAACCACCAACCCTTTCAACCACATATTTCTATCGTCAGTATATACTAATCTATTTATTTTCACCAGAAAAAACACCGGATAACCCGGCGAAAAAAAACTGACCACTTAAACCGTCATTGTGACTTTGCGCAAAAAAACTGAAACTGCCGGCTTTTTGCCGGCAGCTTAATAATTTTATTGTTGTTTGGGGAATTTCTGGTCGATAAGCGGCCAAATCTCCGGTTGTTCCTGTCCCAGTCGCCAGATTGCGACTCCGGCTGGATCATACTTGGCCAAAATATCCAATTTCGCTGCCGTGCTTTTAGCGTTTTCAAACCATACTTCGTGATCATCATAACTAAAATGAGGCGCCTGGGCAGCATCGTCGTATTTAATCTCAGCCCCCTTGTGCACAGCAAGGACGATGGCATCGACATACTTGACTGTCTCAGCGCTGCCGCCTTGTTTCGGCCAATCGTAGCCATAGGCGCCAAGTCCGGCGATTACTTTTGCCGCACCAACTTTATCAATGGCGTATTTCAGATTCTTTTCATACCAGTCTATCGACGCGAGCGGTCCGGGAGGCGAAGTTTCCCAATGATGGTCATAAAGCATAAGTTGCAGGAAGTCGGCGCTTTTTGCCAAGGTCTGATAATCATATGCTCCGGAAATATCTTCTGTAACCTCTACTTGAGGAAATACCGAAATAATTACCGTCTTTCTCATAGCGCTCATCTTCGGATAGAGCTCTGCCATAAAGGCGCTTAAATTATCTCGATGCTTCTTCGGTACCAATTCAAAATCGATATTCACTCCGTCGTAGTTGCGTTCTTTGACAACTTTGACAATATTGTCGACCGTTTTGCTGCGGACAGCAGGGTCGCCAAGTATCGCATCAGTCGCTTCCTGTTTATTGGTGATGAGCGGGAACATCTTCAGGCCCAATCCCTTGGCGGTATCATAAACCAACTGGCTCTCCTTTGACTGCAGTGTTCCGTCTTTAGTGACGCTGTACCAGAAGGGGCCAACCGCCGACATGCTTTTGGAGAATGCCTTCATACTGGGAAATGATCCGGTCTTATCAGGTGTCCCGGGATAGGGATTCTCATAATAACCGATTACCATCCGGGGCGGTTTTTCCATAGCAGCAGGCTGACCGGGAAGTAGTTTTGGCGCGGGGCTATTGGCACATCCGCCAACAAAGGACAGTACGGCAGCGACAAAAATTATCAAGACAATTATGGAAACGGTTTTCGAATAACGCAAAACTGTCACCTCACTATCACTGATTTACCGTTAGTATAGGCTAGCGACAATTTCTTATTCTCACAAATCTAAAATGCATTTGCCAAGCTTGGTCGGAGCGGACGCCTTAAATTCTTACCACCAAATATTCAGAAAACTTGCGGTATAATTAGCTAATTTAGACAGGCTTTCAGCCAGCAGATTTTAAGGCGCTTTTTCGCTGATTTCGTCCAACGCTTTTTGATGCTTAAAATGGTATAATAAATCATATACTATCTCTGAAAACTTAATAGATTAAATTAGGGAGCGTGTATACATGCAGGATAACAAGGTCAGATCCCTGCCGCCACTTGACGGTCTGGCGGTAAAAACGCTTGAAAACGCGCTTGGCAATTCTCCCACTAAAGCTATCCTTCTGGAAATCAACAATGTTCTTTACCGACTATCCCGGGAAGGCCGCTGGTTTACGTTTTCCGTACTTACGAAAAAACGCTCACCCAAACACACAACCCTATTCGCGACAATTACCGATGTCTATAATCAAGCTATGCATGGCCACAGTTGGCGAATCGCCGACTGCACCACCTAAATGAAAATAATAATGACTAGACCCGCTGCCAAAAAAGCAGCGGGTCTTATGAATTTGTCTTTTATAAGACTACATCCCGGCAAGTCTCAAGAAAATTATACAGCACCCGGGCCGTAATCCCCCAGATTACATAGTCTCCATAGTGATAAAACAAAACAGGATAAGTGGCTCGCCGTCGCCAGAGCGGTGAATAATGGGGCAACTCCTGGAAAGGAAAACCCGGCAAAGGCCTGGTGGCTACCTCCATATCAGCAGTTAGCGGCTGATAATTCAAAAGATAGGTAAGCGGCACAGTAAAAACCTCTGCAACCTCGGACCTATTGGGCTTGATCTCAGCCGCAGCGGCAATATAGCCGACAAATGGGTACATAATAACACCAATAGGACTTACAACGTAATCCAGCGGACCGAGTAGCTCTAAATCGCTAGTTGCCAGACCGAGTTCCTCGCCGACTTCCCGCAGCGCCGCCGCCGCCGGGCTGGGATCATCGTATTCGATACGGCCCCCGGGAAAACAGATTTCTCCCGGTTGCCAATTAAGCTGGGCCGAACGCACTTCGAACAATACACTCAGACCATCCGGCTGCTTTATCAGTGGCACCATAACCGCCGAAACGAGATAATCGGCTTCGTTCTGAATAATCGGCAAATGGCTGGATAATTTAAATTGCAGTTGATCACAAAATTTATCTTGTTTCATATTGCATTTTTCCTACTTTCTTTCTCCTTCAGAAAGATGCTGATGGATATGCACATGTCCGTCTCCGCCATGGATATGGACGTGATAGCGTTCATCTATCAGATTAGCCGCAAGTAGCAATTCCCGGTCGCCCAAAACCTTTGTCGGGCCTCCTTCGGCAAGTATCGTGTGGCTTTCACCCATTACCACCACCTTGCCGGCCAGTTCCGGCACAATATCCAACTGGTGAGTGGCAGTGATAATCGTTTTGCCAGCGGCGGAAAGTTCTGCCAAAGTATCCAGCATCCAGCGCTGAGTCCGCGGATCAAGGCCATTGGTTGGTTCATCCAGAATTAACACCGCCGGATTTACAGCCAACACCGCCGCTATCGCAACCTTCTTCTTTTCACCGCCGCTTAAATGGTGCGGCAGGCGATCGGCCAGCGCAGTTATCCCCACATGCTCCAGCAGGTCTTCTGCCCGATCCCGGGCCTCGGCGACAGACATTCCCATCGACAGCGGACCAAACATAATCTCATCCAGCACGCTGGCGCAAAAAATTTGCACATCCGCGTTCTGAAAAACAAAACCCACCTTTCGGCGAAAAGCTGCGGCAAAGTCTTTATCCCTCATGCCATGCGCAGTGATTGCCGAGCCAAACGCTCTTACTTCTCCCTGGGGAAAAATCAGTCCGGCCAACACCTTCTGCAGCGTAGATTTCCCGCAACCATTTGGTCCCAGAAGCACCACCCGCTCGCCGGCCATTATTTGCAAGTTGATATTTACCAGAGAGGCTTCTCCCGGGCGGTAGTTATAGTGTACATCACGTAAATCAAACACCATGGATTCGAACAAGTTGCGTACCTCCTAACGTTGCTGCCAAAAGTAGAACCGTAAGTGCGAAAAACCAAATATCGGCCATCCCAATACGGCTTACCAGTACCTGATGATTGCTGCCGTTATAACCACGCGCCTGCATGGAAGCTGTTATTTCACGGCTGTATTCGCCGGCCAGTCGCAAGAAACCCGCCACCGCCCCGCCGATCCACTCCCATTTCGCTCCGGTACGCTCTCTTCCCGCCAGACGGCTTTGCCGGCCCCAAAGATATTCGCTGAGCAGCAGTAAAAACAAAAATAAATACCGGTATGTCAAATCCAGAACCGTTACGAACAATCCCGGCAGACCAAGTCCAGCCAGAGCTTTGGTCAGTACCGGCCAGCGTGTTGTTTTGACCAACAGCACCGCCACTCCCAGCGAAGCCGCTGAACGGAGCAGCACTAACGTAGCGACTGTCAGGCCCTGCATGGTTATCGTTAATTCCGCCGGCAAAGTCACTGGCCCAACATGCCAGTTCAGGCCCTGATAAATAATAACGAGCGGCTGCCCGGGGGTAAACCAGTTAAATATGCCTGGCAGCATGGTAAGCCCGGTAAAAAGAACCGCCGGCAGCCAAGTCCGCAGCAAATATGCTTTCCAGCCGATACGGGAAGACAACGCCGCCAGCAGTAAGAGCCCGTGAATAATCACCAAAACCGTCAGACTACCAGTCAGAGCTACCGCCAGTAATACAAACGCCATGCCAACAAGCTTCACCCGAGGATTAAGCTGTTGCAACAATCCTGGACGAACAGCCGAAGCGGTATAATCCAGTTCTTCCGCCATGGTTTTTTGAACATCAGCCAGTGTCTTCTCTAAATAATCGGCGCGTCGCCGGCGCGTTGCCGCTTGCGGCAACAAGCTATACTCCGTTTTCTCCAACCAAACCGGCATATTCATGATCTGCCACCCCTCCAAACTCCCACCGCGCCAGCGGCGATTCTTCCCAGATCCTTTGGCATTTGGCAAATCTACGCAAAAACAAAATCCACAAATGCCCGTAAAACTTCGTTTTACCGTGGCCTTCGTGGACATGGTGTACACTTAAATTCAAGGCTGCCGACACCCTCTTCTTGAGGCTGCTGCATTAATTACCCTTTCATTATACTTGATCCTGAACCCAGATTGCAACCGCAAAAGTCCTACTCTCCGGTTATTTCCAGTTTGCCTTTAAGTCCGGGCGAAGTTATTACCTGTCCGTCGGCAGTAACCATAATCACTTCAGTGCCGGGAAACCGCTTTAATACTTCCAACCCTCGTTGCGGTCCAAGTACAAATAGCGAGGTTGTATAAATGTCGTTGCCTGCCGAACTATTGCTGATTACCGTCACGCTGGCAAGCGTGCGCGGCTGCCGTCCGGTGCGAGGGTCGAAAATATGGGAGTACCGGATTCCTTTGCTAATAATAAACCGTTGGTAGTCCCCGGAAGTCTCCATTGTATCCCAGTCAGCCAAAGCCAGCTTAGCAATAACGCCGTCAGTTTTCCGCGGGTGCTGTATCCCAATTCGCCAGGGATTGCCATCCGGCCGGCGGCCGATAACCCGGATATCGCCACCGGCGTTAATCAAGGCCGACGTGATTCCGTAAGACTTCAAAATAGCACAGGTTTTGCGCACCGCTGTTTCTTTTGCTACAGCACCAAGATCCAGCTTCATCCCTGGTTTGGGCAAATAAACGGTACTCGTGGCGGCATCCACCTCCACAAGCCGGTAGTTCACCAACGGCAAAACCTTATCAATCTCTGCCTGGGTGGGTACGAAATCTCCTTTGCGCCCAATCCCCCAAAGATCAGTCACCGGGCCGATAGTTACGTCAAAGACGCCATCCAGCTTATCTGACATCGCATTAGCTTTTGTTATCATCAGCACTATATCAGGGTCGACCTTCACCTTTTCTTTCCCCGCCATTTGATTGATCTTTGAAACCTGGCTATGGGGATCAAAATTATTGGTCAGCTCATGCAGCCGCCGAAATTCAGCAAAAGCAGCCTTTACCGCCTGCTCGGCGTTCGGCCCATAAGCGGTAATTTCAATAATTGTATCCATTAAAAACTGTGTTTCTTCATAAGGCTTAGGCGCAGACAAGTCAGATTGCGAACAGGCCGTCAGTCCGAAAACAGCACATATCAGTATAGCAACCGCTGCGATTTTGACAACTTTCACTCTATATCCCCCACAACAAAACATTATCGTTTCAGCTTTATTCTTAATATTAGCTAAGTTTTGCGGTTCAAACACTGGGAAATTCACCATCCCAGACAATGTTGCGGTATCTGGCCGGATCGGTATCCCCCTCGGTGCTGAACAACAGTATCCGAGAGTCATCGCCTAGCCCCAGATCTTGCCGCAATGCCCCAAGATCGCTATCCTCCATGATAGACGCCAGTAGCCCAGCTGTGACCGCGCCTGATTCGCCGGAAACCACCCGATGATCGCCGCCAAGTGGATTGCCCAGCACGCGCATGCCCTTAGCCGCCACCCAGTCAGGACAGGACACAAACATCTCACTGTTATCCCGTAAAATGTCCCAGGCCAAGCTATTAGGCTCTCCGCAAGCCAGTCCGGCCATAATCGTAGGCATATCGCCGCCAACGCTGTGTGGCTTGCCGTCGCCGCTCTGAACCGATTTTAAAAAACAATCAGCCTGGTCAGGCTCAACAATCACCGTCCGGGGGCGCGCATCCCGGAAAGCCGCGGCGAAAAAGCCCTGCACCGCTCCAGCCAACGAACCCACGCCAGCCTGAATAAAAATATGAGTCGGCTTGTCAACACCCAGGCGGTTCAATTGCTCCAAAGCCTCAGCAGCCATTGTACCATAGCCTTGCATGATCCACGTCGGAATTTCCTCATAGCCTTCCCAGGCCGTATCCTGAACCATTACCCAGCCCCATCTTTTGGCGTTTTCCGCCGCCAGCCGGACCGCATCATCATAATTTAATTCGGTAATACTTGCCTCGGCCCCTTCAGCTCTGATGTTTTCCAGCCGGCTAAGCGACGACCCTTTGGGCATGTACACCACTGATTTTTGCTGCAATCGGCGAGCCGTCCAGGCGACGCCCCGGCCATGATTGCCGTCAGTAGCAGTGGCAAAAGTTATCTCCCCCAGCTGGGCTCTCACTTCCCGGTCGCTCAACCTTTGAACAGTAAGTTCCCCAAGATCATCATTAAGACATCGGTTCAAATATCTGGCCATGGCGTATGAACCGCCCAATACCTTAAAAGCATTCAGCCCGAAGCGGTAAGATTCATCTTTGACATATATACCATTAACCCCGAACAATGCGGCCAGGTTATCCAGGCTGGTCAACGGAGTTTCGCTGTATTCAGGAAAACTCCGGTGAAACCGTAAGGCCTTATCAACCTGAGCCTTTGCCAATAGATCAGCCGACGTTGTTTGTCCAGATTTGAGTGTCATATTGTTGACCGCCCATTTTATCCCGGCCCTCATACTGTATTTCCCCCTGTTTTCGCGTCTTGTCCAATAGACCTTTTATTGTTCGCCATTTGAGCCAAGCTTCCCTGCCTGAATAAACAACACAACTTGTTATCACTAACACTAAAAGCTATAATGGTATCAAAACTACCAATGGCATCAACCGGAGGAAAGCAATGAAAACAGGCAGCTCGATATACCGTTCCATTGCACTGGACCTCGCCCAGCGGATAATTAACGGCGAATTCCCGGAAGGCGTTAAAATTTCCGGGCGCAGCGTGCTGGCCGGGCACTATAACGTGTCACCCGAAACCGTACGTAAAGCCATCGCCCTCCTGAAAATCAAAAACGTAGTTACCGTCTCCCAGGGCAAAGAAATCACCGTCATTTCCAGTGAAAATTGCTATAACTTTATCGAACAATATAAAAGCAACGAAACCATGTATTCACTCCAACAAGATGTGGAAATCCTCCTCAGGCAAAAACGGGAGATAGATGCCAAACTGGAAGCGCTGCTGATCGACATAATCAACTATTCTGACCGGCTACGCAACCTAACGCCCTATCACCCAGTAGAAGTCGAACTGCCGGAAAACGCGCCGATAGTTGGGCGAACCCTCGCTGAAACACGGCTGTGGCAGCATACCGGAGCAACCCTCGTAGCCATCCGCCGCGGCACGGAAATCATCATTTCACCCGGCCCCGGCGCAAAATTTGAGTCCGGCGACCGGATAGTACTGGTCGGTGACAGCCAGATATTGAAACGTACTTTGGACTTTATTTCATGTATATAGTTCCACCAACAAAAAATAAGTCTGTACCGCTTTTGTGCGGTACAGACTTATTTAGTCTTTGCGCCGGCCTGAGTCTATACTCGCAAACCGATTGCCATCTCGCGCTGCACGGGTTCACCGATCATCCGGCTTAGCCATTGGTCTACCTTATAGCCGTTCTTTTCCAGTCGCAATACGTCTTTCATATCGTAATAACCCGTCCGGTCGCAAATAAATTTCGCCGCCCTATAGGCCCCATCAGCAAAAGCTTTGCGGGAGAAGGCAGTATGGCAAATCTCAAGTTGATCGTACTTTCCGCAGATTAGCGCTTTGTGCCGTCCGGCAATGTCACCGGCTCTGACCGAATGGATCGGAACAGCTTCATTGCCGCTTCCATCCTGTTCAGCCAAAGTGGTCAATATTGTCGCCGCGATCTTCCGGGCTGTTTCTGAGGGGCTATCCTTTCTATTGCGTCGATTCTCTTCGATAATCTCGAAATCGTAGTCGCTATGTAAATGAGCTGCAAGCCTGGCCAGCATCATAAGCATATTGCCGCCACAGGCGATATTTGAAGCCATCACCACTCCCAACTTGCGGCTATTGGCCACCAACTTTATCCGTTTGATATCAAACTCACTATAACCAGCGACAGCGGTTACCACGTTAACTTTTAATTTTGCCAGCGTAACCAGATTCTCACTAAGGAAATCGGGGCCGGAAAAGTCGATCACAACATCAGGCTGCACACACAAAAGTCTCTCTTCCAAATGCTCAGTAGAATCGATAACAATCCCCGTCTTCGGCCGGTTTAATAGTGCTCCCAAATCTTTTCCCACTTTCGGGCTGCCTTTACGGCAAAAAACCAAGGCCAGTACTTTTTCCTGCAATAAGAAATCGGCAACAACTCTTCCTGTAACTCCTAGTCCCACTAAAGCGATCTTCATTGTTGAATCCTCCTTCGCTCCCGACTTACAACCCTATATTATCATCGGGGTTGTAAGTAGGTCAACCCCTTGCCGTTACTTAACTCCAGCCAATTTATGCCAAGTCCGATATAAAAAGCCAACCCCCATCACGAGGGTTGGCTTCAAACTGTCATGACTATTGGTCGGAGTTAACCGATGATAATATCCTTCGGATCTGGCGCCACCGGTCGGCTGCCGTCAAACGCCAAAATCAGTGTAGGAATAACGTTGACCAGTGGAATAAACATCAAAACTGCATACAACCAGAAATTTTTGCCAAGCTTTTCGGCAATTGAGCCGTAAACGCGGGCCGTCACCAACAGGGATATAATGGTTCCTAGATGAGTGATTGAGCTGACATCAAGAGCCTTTCCCAGAGCTGTCAAAATGAACGGTACCGGTAACGTCAGCCAAAAAAAAGTAGCCGGACTGCGCACAGCCACCCGGATAATAAGATACCAATTCCAAAAAGGAATAAGGTTGACCGGATACGTTGTGGCCGGATCAAACTTTACTACCATACGGTAATTGATAAAACACCCAAAAGCATAGACAGCCAGAAAAACCAACAGCATTATAATAATCACATTATGTCCCCCTGTTATATTATGTTGCGTTTTACATATTTCGACAAATATAGCCAAACACCTTTTCCTGCCAATACAGTGCCGACAAACCAAAAAAGACTGCCGCAACAGCGGCAGTCCATATTACATCCCAGCCCCAGTCTGGCGAGAAATCACCAGATGCACGTTCTGGTTTCGCCAGTTTTATCCGCATACTCAGTTGGTAGGCGAATTCCTCACGAACAATGTGCAAGGCGGCTGCGAGGAAGCGCGTGCAGGCAGTACCGGAGTACGACAAGCGCGCTCCCGGAAAAGCAGGCGCACGCAGCTTCAGCGGCGATGCGATCGCTTTGTTCGCTCGGAGAGCGAACTTCCTATGCAGACGCAGATGGGGGTTTATCAAGCGGCCGAAGATCACCAGAAGGTTCGCGGCATCAGCCGTTCGAGCGCCCTCACCGGATTACCCATAGAGTCCAGCGGTCCCATCTGGACCGCGATCTTACTGACAGCGGCGGTAGCAACAACCGGCAGCCCTAAGACCGCCGCTGCCGCAGCAACGCCTCTGGCCCCCCGCTCAACAATTTCCAGCGTAGTTTCCTCATCCATGTGGGTATTATTTAGCAGCGCATCCACCCTGCCCAGAGTTGAAACATACTCCAGAATTAGATCTACAGTAGCGGTGAACGGTCGGGACATATTGATAACCGCGATGATTTTCAAATAAGGATTCTCAAAAGCCCCTTCCACCAAGTTGAAAATTCGCGCGCCGTGCACCCCATAACCCACATCCATGATAATGTTGCCGGGACGCCTGAGCACCCAGCGCATCGCTCCCATAATAACGCTGCCTGCCTCCCCCAGCCCGATAGTATCCTGTGTCTCCCAGGCAACCACATCTATCCCGGTGGCCTCCAGCTCTTTTTTGATCGGCCGGAGGGTATAGCAGGGTTCAACAGTATCCAGATCCACCAAAGTAACCGGCAACCCCTGACGGTTGAGATCAATCGCCCGGTTTACAGCATTTTCACTCTTACCGCTGGCGTATTCTCCCACATAAGCCTCAATGATTGGTTCCATTTTTCCGCACCACCTTGTCCAAATAAGCTACATTCAAAATCAGGCCCCTAAAGCAGCCTGATTCTTGTCTAAGTTTATTACCGCCGCCACAAAAAGCAAATTAAGCGACAAATATTTTAATCAAAATAAGCAATATCACTCCTGGAATGCCGAGAATACCGGCAACCAAAGCGGTTATCGGGTTTATTGCTATCGTAAAGCTAAAATATGCGCCAAAAAAATTTACAACCCAAAGCATGATCCCGCCGATTATCGCGTTATAAATTAGGTGAATAATCAATTTAATCGGCAACAAAAACAACCGACCGATCAGAAATATCAAAATAATTCCGAAAAAGAAAGCGATAACGACACTTACATCCGAGTTCAGCCAAGGCAGATTAAACATTGGTTTGGTCCCTCCGAACACTTATTTCTATTGTAAACCAGAATAAGCTGCTTGTCATTCTCTCACCAGAGATCTTATTTACATTATATTGAATACAAGTCTTGGCTATGACAAAAATCAGCGGCGGGATTTTGGAAAAGCCGTTGCTGCCTGTCAGCTAATCACCACGCGGCCATAGTACTCGATCATCCTGATCGTCGTACAGGCAAAGCCTGACCGGCAAAAAAAAACGGCTGATCGCCGCGCCGCTAAAACTTTTACTTGTATGGCGAGAAAGTTACGCCTTCGCGCCGGGCTTTCTTCAATAAGTAAATATACTTTTTTTCTGCGGCCTGCAATAAATATACAGCATGGTCTACCAAGTCAGTATCAGAAACAGAATTATAATAATTCTGCGCGTTCTGCCATTCGCGTCTGGCTTGCTCAATGGCTTCAGGCAGTCCCTGGACAGCTAACTTGGATACAGATTCGTTATCAATCAAACTGGCAAGCATTCTTTTCGGCCAAACTGATTTCATTTCATCCCCTCCTGTACATATTATTACCAACTTATGGCATATATAACCTATCCACTTCTTTAATCCACCTGTTGCAGTAATTTTCGTAAATATTCCCTGCTCTTGCTTTTCAAGTAAATATTTTTGTCAGCAAAAAAAGACGCAAAAAACCGGGCATTCTTCTTGCCGAAGATGTCCGGTTTCCTCAGTCGTGCCCAGTTTTGCCGCACTTTATATGTCTGCCGACAGGCAGCAATTTATTATTCACATTTCGCGACGATTCTCCAGTGCCTTGGATAAGGTCACCTCGTCAGCGTACTCCAAGTCTCCGCCAACCGGCAACCCGTGGCCAATCCGCGTCACCTTTATTCCCAGCGGTTTGAGCAGGCGGGCAATATACATCGCCGTCGCTTCGCCCTCCACATCCGGATTGGTGGCCATAATGACCTCATCCGTTTTGCCGCCTTGCAACCTGGTCAATAACTCTTTCAGTTTAAGATCATCAGGACCAATGCCGTCAAGCGGCGACAACGATCCATGCAGCACATGGTATTCTCCGTGAAATTCCCGGGTCCGCTCCATGGCTGCTACATCCCTGGGTTCTTCCACCACACAAATCATGCTGGCGTCACGTTCCTGACTCTGACATATCCGGCACGGATTGCAGTCAGTCAGGTCAAAACACACCTTGCAGTAACTGATTTGTTCTTTCGCCTCCACGATTGCTGTAGCAAAAGCTTCCGCCTGAGACTTATCCATAGCAAGTACGTAGTAAGCCAGGCGAGCGGCTGACTTGGGACCGATGCCTGGCAGACGCCGAAATTGCTCCACCAGTTTTGACAATGGCGCAATATATTGCATAATTATCTAAAACATTCCCGGTATTTTTAGCCCGCCGGTGAGTTTGCCCATTTCCTCGGCCATCATCCCGTCAACCTTATTAATCGCTTCGTTAACGGCGGCAACAATCAGGTCTTCCAACATTTCCGTATCCTCAGGGTCAACTGCGGCCGGATCAAGCTTAATAGACATTATCTTTTTCTCGCCGTTGATAACTACTTTTACAGCGCCGCCGCCGGCTGTTGCGTCCAGGATCCGCGTTTTCAGTTCTTCCTGCATTTTGGCCATGTCTTCCTGCAGCTTCTGGACCTTTTTCATCATACCGCCCATATTTCCCATATTGTTCAACATTACCGATCCCCCTTGTTTTTCTCTTCTTTTATCACTTTGCCGCCAAACATTTTAATCGCCTGGTTGAGAGCCGGGTGTTGTTCACTCTCATCGGCTGTGGTCACAGCAGCATTGCTCTTTTCGGTCTTCGCCTCTACCATTTGGCAGGTCAAGCGAACTTGCCGATCTAATATCTGCGCTAACAATTTCTCGATCATGATCCGATAGTCTTCTTTTTCGGTTCGTTCTTTAGCAAAAGCGGACTGAAACTGCAATGTCACCAGTGAATCGTCCATCGTCATCAGTTGTCCCTGAGAAACACAGGCATGCACTGAGCGCTTGCCGCTGGCAATCAGATCTTTCAGCACCGCATCCCATACATCCTGTGGCTCGGTGGAAACACTACGCGGCGCAGAGAGCGGCGGCGTAGCCGAAATCGCTTTGGATTGCTGGTCATCAGACTTATTTTGCTGTGCTTTGGGCGGTGCTTTGAATTGCGTGGGCGGTGGTGTCGCTTCCGATCTAGTGCTCCGCTTAGGTTCACCAGCGGCAAAAGACGCTTCCAAAGCCGCAACTCGTTCAACGAGACTGGCCAACTCTCCGCCCGTTCCCCGGCGGCTTATCGTCAGCAGCGCCATTTCAGCAATAATTCGCGGCTCAGTAGCCCATTTAACTTCGTTGGCAGCTATTTGCAAACCCTGAATCAGGGTTACTAGTTCGTCATGCGAAAATTTGGCGCTCTGAGCAGCCAGTACATCCCGGTCTTCACTGTACATTTCAAGGTTGGTAATATCTGGCACTGCTTTATACAAAAGCAGACTACGACTGTGCTGCATCAACTCAAGCAGCACCTGGCGCACATCTTTTCCCAGGTTGGCAAGCTCATCCAAAGTCAGTAGCGCCCCGGCAACATCCCGCTCGGCCAAAGCGCCGGTAAGTTTCCAAACCCACTCGTGCCCCACCAGGCCCAGAAGGTTCCTTACGGCATCAGCCGTGATAGTCGCTTCACCTAGAGCGGTGCACTGATCTAAAATACTGAGAGCATCACGCAAACTCCCGTCAGCATGTTTGGCAACAAGCTGCAAGGCTTCAGCGGTAATTTCCAGACCACCGCTCGTCGCAACATCCGCTAGCCGCCGCTCGATCTCCGCGACCGTGATTCGCCGGAAATCATAACGCTGGCAGCGAGAATGAATCGTCGCTGGAATCTTGTGGGGCTCAGTAGTGGCCAGCACAAAAACCACATGGGCAGGCGGCTCCTCCAATGTTTTTAAAAGAGCATTAAAAGCCTCTGTTGTTAACATATGTACTTCGTCAATGATATATACTTTATACCGGCCCTCCACCGGGGAGAACCGGACCGCTTCCCGAAGATCGCGAATTTCGTCAATACCGCGATTCGAGGCGGCATCAATCTCAAATACGTCCATTGATGTCCCGGCGGTAATCCGCTCGCAGTTTGGACATTGATTGCAGGGCGCTGGCGTGGGGCCTTGCTGACAGTTAAGTGCCTTGGCCAAAATTTTGGCCGTGCTGGTCTTACCTGTACCCCGGGGCCCGGAGAATAAATAAGCATGAGCAATCTTCCCAGTGCTGAGGGCATTCTTCAGCGTAGTACTAATATGCTCCTGCCCGATTAAATTATCGAAATCCTGTGGCCGCCACTGGCGGTATAGCGCTATATAACCCATATTACCGCGGTCTCCTTTGCCTTCACTGCAACCTCATCCGATGTATTCCACGCAGAACAACGTAATCCCTTTTCGGCATGTTCCGGCTGGCGATAAAGGTCCATCTGCGTCGTTGCTCCTCAGAGCTCTTGCTAGCGTACACCAGTACGCGTCGCGTCGTGCTCTTCCGGTGCGCCTTGCATCTGGGCCTTTCTCACCAGCCTGAGTTATCTACAAGCTGACTTGGTCTCAAATAAACCAATACCCTTACTATGCTGATAACTAAACAAAAGCAGCCTGTTTGGCTGCCATTGGAATTCTTAACATCGGCCCAAGGTAACCGTCAGGCGCCCTTGCGGCACATAAAAATTGTCACTTACCGTTGCTTCCTTCCGGACCTGGCGGGGTTCATGAGTTCCTATTGCGCAAGACCCAACGGCTACCTTGGTCCGACCTTAAAGACCTAAAAATTATATGGCGGAGAGAGAGGGATTCGAACCCTCGGCACTGTTTCCAATGCACACGATTTCCAGTCGTGCTCCTTCAACCAGCTCGGACACCTCTCCGTGTTGATGACTACTACAATATTATATACAAAATTGATCTAATTGGCAATATCGCGGGATTCAAGCCACGAGGGTTATCTCACTGCTACCAGCTCCGACAACAAACTCCCATGAACCGCGAATATTATTGTATATCACCGCACGCCTCTTGTCAACCACAAGCAACCTTGTATTGTTTCCCACCATATAACCACTCCACCGCTTCGGCAGATAAAAACAAAACCAGGCGGCTGGCCACAATTGGCGCTAACCCCTGGTATTATTAGTAATATGGCGGAGAGGGTGGGATTCGAACCCACGTGCGGTTGCCCGCTAACTGATTTCGAGTCAGCCCCGTTATGACCACTTCGATACCTCTCCGTTGGTTATATGCTTATTTAACTTCGCCGCTCACGGAAAAAATTCCGCATAAGCGCGGCACATTCATCGCCCCGTACTCCGGCCACCACTTCCAGCCGATGATTCAAAGCGTCGTTTTGGACAACATTAAAAATCGATTCCACTGCCCCGGCCTTATAATCGGCGCTGCCGTATACCAACCGATCCACCCGGCTCATCACCAGCGCACCAGCGCACATCGGGCACGGTTCTATAGTAACAAAAAGTGTTGCTCCGGTCAACCGCCAGCGTCTGAGCTTGCGGCAGGCTTCCTGAATAACGATGATTTCCGCATGAGCTGTGGCATCCTGCCAAGTTTCACGCCGATTGTGGCCCATCGCCACTACTACTTCATCCATCACCAACACCGCGCCGATCGGCACCTCGCCGATCTCGTAAGCCTTCCCGGCCTCCGCTAACGCCAGACCCATATAATACTCATCATTCATAAATTCCTGGCTCACCACACTAAAACTCTTGGTGCGCCCGGGAGGACTCGAACCACCGACCAACGGTTTAGGAAACCGCTGCTCTATCCACCTGAGCTACGGGCGCATAATCAACGCAAATCTTTACCAGCAACTTGTAGCAAAGCCTGCTACTCTACCGGAAGAATTATAGCATTAACACCAATCCATGTCAAGATTGTCTCAAATGGAAACAGCTGTAATTTTACCATTCAATCGAGTTATCCACAGGCCGCAATTAAAATTAACATAATATTAATAAAACCAGCGTTATTGTTTCGATGTTATCCACAGTTGTAGGTAGATTGTGGACAGTTTTGTGGATAACTTATCGAAAATCCAGTTTTTACCCAGTATTAGGGCTATACTTGCTGACCCATAAAAAAGAGGCCGTTGTTATCAACAGCCTCGTCCATTTTTAAAAGCTCACTCAGGGAAGAACCACCGGTCGACTCCAATCAACAAACACTCCGGTATCCTCCCACAATTTGGTCAGAACCATTTGCAGAGTCCCCAAATTATCCGGGGGAAATCCTATCGACTCTTTAAAATCCCGTAATGTTTGCTGAGCCACCCGGATAACGTGATTTCTGCTTAAAAAGGCTTCAACCTCGCCGCGCTTCGCCGAATTGCCAAGAATAACTTTAATTTTTCGCGTGTCCGGGTCATATTCGATGTAACCACAGTCGTTCGCATAGTGAATGGCTACCCGAAAAAGCTCCTCCATACTAGTACACCCTTTCCGATATTACAATACTGATATCATTAATATACTGTCCATCTGGCTGAAAATCCTGCCAAATTCCGGACAATTTAGGAAAAACCTTTAGACTCCAGCAACCTTAACGGCAAGAGAGAACATTCATTTCTCTTAGGTTACTATCACTCGGCGATTACACCCTTTTACCAGTAAAAGTTTGGGCCATCAGCTGGGTCGCCCACCCTGTCAGGAGAATACAAAACCTGTTCTGCTTTTTCCAGGTCGTCCACCTTGAGCACCACCCGGGCATCATGGACAGAGGATGCCGCAAACGCATAGACATACTCGATATTAATTCCCGCAGCGTTCAGTTTTTTCAATTCATCCAGCAAACCGCCCGGCTTGTCAGATACTTTTATCCCGAGAACTGAAGTAGTTTTGACCGCAAAGCTGGCATCTCGGAGCACCTGAACCGCTTTGTCTGGATCGTTGACCACCAGCCGCAGAATTCCAAAATCGGCGGTATCAGCCACCGACATCGCCCGAAGGTTAATATCCTGCTTACTAAGCACCCCCAGAACCTCAGCCAACTTTCCCGGTCTGTTTTCCAGGAAGACTGCTATTTGTTTAATGATCATCTTTGTCCCTCCCGTCTTATATTTTTCGGTTGTCAATTACCCGTTTGGCTTTGCCTTCACTCCGTTCAATGCTCTTGGGACCGACCAGCCGAACTTTAGCCGACACCTGTAAGATACCGGCCAGCGCGCCTTGGATTTTATGTTCCAACCCTTCAAGCCCCCGCACTTCATCAGAAAACATATCTTCAGTAAGTTCTACCAACACAGTTAGTTTATCCAGATTGTCTTCCCGGTCAACAATCAGCTGATAATGCGGCGATGTTTCCCCAAGGCTAAGCAAGACACTCTCCACCTGAGACGGAAAAACGTTTACTCCCCGGATAATCAGCATATCGTCGCTGCGGCCAAGAACTTTCCCCATCCTTACAAAAGTCCGGCCACAGGAGCAGACACTGCGATTGAGCGCAGTGAGGTCTCTGGTGCGATAACGCACCATCGGCATACCCTCTTTACTGATCGTGGTCAATACTAATTCTCCCTTTTCGCCATCAGGCAACACTTCCCCTGTCAGCGGGTTAACAATCTCCGGATAAAAATGATCTTCGCTAATGTGTAGTCCGTCCTGACATTCACATTCACAAGCTACACCCGGTCCGATTATTTCGCTCAAACCGTAAATATCTATAGCCTTAATGTAGAGCCGATCCTCAATCTCCTTGCGCATGCGCTCCGACCAAGGTTCGGCGCCGAAAATCCCGGCCTTTAATGATAAATCTTTTCTGGGGTCCAGACCCATCTCATAAATAGTTTCGGCAATATACAGAGCATAAGACGGAGTACAGCACAGCACCGTAGTTCCAAAATCCTTCATCAACAGAATCTGCCGCGCCGTATTGCCGCTGGATGCCGGAATAACAGAAGCCCCAACCATCTCCGCTCCATAATGCGCCCCGAGACCGCCGGTAAACAGACCATATCCGTAGGCTACCTGAATACAAGATTGTTTGCTCGCTCCGGCATAAGTAAGCGACCTGGCCATAACCTCAGACCAAAGTCCAATATCCCGCTTGGTATAGCCAACCACCGTCGGTTTGCCGGTAGTGCCGCTGGATGCGTGGATGCGGACAATTTCACTCAATGGCACGGCGAACAGTCCATAGGGATAATTATCCCGCATATCTTGCTTGGTAATAAAGGGGAGTTTGCCGATATCTCCAATGCCTGAAATGTCCTCAGGCAGCAAGCCTAGTTCCTGCATTTTGTTGCGGTAAAAAGGCACCTGGCGGTAAACCCGTTGTGCCGTTTCCTGCAATCTCAAGCCTTGCAGGGCGATCATTTCATCCCGGTTCATGGTTTCCATTGGCTTATTCCAATACACTTTCGTTTTCCCTCCCATAGCCTATTCGGCAAAAATCATTCTATACTAAAAATAGAAAACCCCGGCTTGCGCCGAGCTTTGCGGCAACCGCGCAAGTCGTTGAGTGCACTTTCCAGGCAAAACACCGATAGATTGGCTAAGACTTACACTCGCCTCAGCGACTTCGCACAAGTCTTAGACGTTTCCTATGTCTATCAACTAAAATGCTGTTTGGTGTTGATAAACTAAAAAAACCAGCAGAATTCCTGGATGGAGCTTTCCGCTGGAATATTATCACTGACGGTATTGACTCCATTTTGGGTCTTGCGCCGATCAGGCCGAGTACCATATGGCGCCCAAACCGCCAGAGGTGCTGCAGCGAAACTTACCCGCCCGGTTAAAATTGCTACCATTATTATATAATGCATCCATTTATTATTGTAATTATAATCACCCGTATTGATGGAGTCAAGTCTTTATTCGCTACGGCGATATGACGGCCTGAGCCTTTGCTGAAGGGAAACCGCAGCAGGTTGTGCCGCCAGACGGGCCATCTCCAGCAAGGCTTCCTGACAGTTCAGTCGCTTGGCGCGTTTATCGCTCCTGCGGTAACTGCCGTCACTCTTCATGATATAAGCTTTTTGCGTATCCTGCAGAAATAAATCCAGATTGTTTCTTATCCGCCGAATATGTTCCGGGGCATCCACTGGAAACATCAGTTCCACTCGCTCATTCAGGTTGCGGGACATCCAGTCGGCGCTGGACAGGAAAATTCGCCCATCGCCGCCATTGGCGAAATAAAATATCCGGCTGTGTTCGAGGAACCGTCCGACAATGCTGCGCACAGTGATATTCTCGCTAACCCCGGCTATACCTGGTCGCAATGTACAGATACCACGTACTATGAGATCTATCCTCACCCCTTGCTTCGACGCCTCACACAGCTTCAACGCCATCTCTTTGTCGACCAACGAATTAATTTTCGCGATAATCCTGGCTGGTCGCCCGCTTACGGCAAAACCAACCTCGCGGTCGATAAGCTCATAGATCTTTTGCCTGAGGCCGATAGGAGCCACAACGATTTTATTCCATACCGGCGGATCGGAATAACCTGATAAAACATTAAAGAATGCCGAAGCGTCGGCCCCCACTTGGTCGTTGGCGCTGAATAATCCCAAATCGGTATAAATCTTGGAGGTCACACCGTTATAATTGCCTGTACCCATATGAACATAACGCTTAATCAGTCCATACTCCCGCCGGACTACCAGCGCAATTTTGGCGTGAGTTTTCAGGCCTACCAGACCGTAAATGACGTGGCACCCAGCTTCTTCCAGCTGTTTGGCCCATAAAATATTGTTCTCCTCATCAAAACGGGCTTTCAGTTCCACCAGCACAGTAACCTGTTTGCCATTTTCCGCGGCCTGGGCCAATGCCCGGACGATAGGAGAATCGCCGCCCACACGGTACAGCGTCTGCTTGATTGCCAGTACATTGGGATCGGCTGCAGCCTGGCGAATAAATTCGACCACCGGATCAAAAGATTCATAAGGATGATGCACTAGAATATCTTTGGCGCTGATGGCGGCGAAAAGATCATCATGGTCGACGAGATCAGCAGGCCAGGCGGAGCTAAACTGCTTATACCGCAAATGGTCAAACCCTGGAATATCGGCAAATTTCATATAACAACTAACATCAATTGGCCCGTTTATCTCGTAGATATCTTGTTTACCGATTTTCAGGCCCTTGCTGATAAACTGTTGCAACCGGCGATTGGCGGACTTATTAATCTCCAGCCGCACCGCCTGACCGCGTTTGCGCAGCCTGAGCGACTTTTCCACCTCAGCCAATAAATCTCCGGCCTCGTCTTCATCAATAGTCAGGTCGGCATTACGCGTAATCCTGAATAAGGTAATATCTTGGATGGTATACCCATGAAACAGCACAAAACAGTATGCTTTGATGATATCTTCCAGAAAAACGAACTGTTTGCGCTTATTGCCCCCCTGTATTTCCACTAACCGCGGCAAAACACCAGGCACCTGGATAACAACCGTTTTTATCTCGCCCTTGCTTCTTTTCAGCGATACCGCCAGATTCAGGCTGCGACTGGCCAAAAACGGGAAAGGATGGCTTGAATCCACCGCTAGCGGGGTAATAACCGGGAAAATAATATTATGAAAATATTTTTCAAGCCAGTCCAGGCTTTTTTCCGTCAACTGCTCCACCTTGGCAATTTGAATATCCTGCTTTTCCAGTTCCTGCAATATATTTTTAAGATAATTGTACTGCTTTTTTACCTGCTCCCGAGTGGCATCAGTAATTTGCCGCACCTGCTCCTCCACCGTCATGCCAGCGGCATCTTCCCGATTTATACCGCTTTCCAGTTGCTGTTTCAGTCCAGCCACCCGGATCATGAAAAATTCATCCAGGTTGGAACTGGTTATAGCAATAAACCTCAGCCGTTCCAGCAAAGGATTATCTTCGTTCCGCGCCTCCTGCAGCACCCGCAGGTTAAATTTTAGCCAGCTAAGTTCCCGATTGATAAAATACTCCTGCTTATCCAACATCATATCATCCTACCCGCCGCTGTAATATTGCTTTTATACCAAAAACGTTGGCAAAAAATTCGGCCTTGTCAATAAAAGTCCATTCTTCCAGGGAAATATCCTGCTGAGCCGTAACAGAAATAATCAAATCCTCACCAGTCAAGATGATATCGCGAATAGTAGCCTTTTGGAGATGACTGCGGTCAATGGCATCAGCCAATCTTATAATCGCTGCCAGTTTGGCCAGAGCCATCTTCTGTTCAGGCTTCAATCCGGCAATATTGTCGTCGGTGCTTAATGGAGTATCTATAGAATGGTAATAAGCTATATTGGCGATCAAGTCCTTTTCCTCTTCCGAGAACCCGATAATGTCCGAAGAAATTATCAGCCGATAGGAATAAAAATAATGGCGCCGCAGGCTGACGTATTTGCCGATATCGTGCAAAATGGCGGCAACTTTCAATATGAACCGTTCCCGCTTTCCCAGACCATGAACCTTGACCAAGCGATCAAACAAGAGCAAGGCCGTGTCCTCCACACATCCAGCATGTTTTGAATCATAATTGTATTTGCGCCCGAGATAGTGGGCCAGGCTTACCACCTGTTCATCGATAGCATTCAACCACTTATCGTCCAACTTTTCACCGATATGGGAAATAGTAATACCATCACTGAATTGTTCGTTGGAAACAATGATTTCCGCTGCATTAGTCATGCCGATTATGTGATAATAAAGCAGCAGGGTGGGCAATACTATTTCAGCTTTTTGCTCAGTAAGACCAAAATCGTGCATCAATTGAGGGATATTTGATTGCTCGACACGCTCATGCAGCTCCAGCAATTCCTTCACACTAAAATGCGTCAGCTTGCCCGCGCCGTTTCGTCCCAGCATTTTAAGCAGCAACCTGGTCTCGGTTCCTGACAAAACTAAATATTTTATTTTTCGCGAACTTAGCTCCCGTTCCACAGGCTCGATCGTGCTATTAATATATTCGGATAAAGCCTGGTAAAAGCACAGTGATTCCCGCTGACATTTCTCGAAACTCTCCTTGATACGCAGTGCCCCGATCTGAACATTCTGCTGGTACTGCAGCATCCCTGTTTCATGTAAGGTAATCCCGAGTCCCCCGGATGAAATATCCACAAAAAGAATCGCTTCATCCTGTTCGGCAGTTAATCCATGGCTTTCAACCGAACGAAACAGGGCAATATATTTATAGAAAATTTCTTGGGTCATATCGACCACTTCCACAGAAAATCCGGTCTTTACCCAAATCTGGTCGATAATATATTGTTGATTAACAGCCTCACGAATGGCTGTAGTCGCCAGCAAACGATAATCCTTCACTCCATAATCGTTTAAAATCCGGCGGTAGCCCTTCAGTAAATTGCAGATTTCCCTGGCAGACGTAAAACTGAGCTTTCCGGTCTTGAACGTTTCTTCACCCAGGCTTATTTCGCTGCTGACTCTCTCCACTATCTTCATATCAGCAAGTGATGTATATTCAACAATCTGCAAACTTATCTGTTCTGATCCAATATGCATTACCCCAAATAAATTAGTCGCTCGACTGCTCATCTTTTTCTCCCTCCGAAGCCCTCTATGCTGTAAATTTCGGATTCTGTCGGCAAATTCCTCTTTTACGCCCGCCGAGCGATGAACAGAAATGTTATCTTTTGGTTAAATCACCAAAATAATATTGGAATTAATTCCACCTGCGGCAAGGTTTTTTGCTCCGAGAACGAATACTACTTATAATGGGAGTGATACTGTGACCGAAAGAATTGCCGTCATCGACCTTGGATCCAACTCGGCCCGGCTTATTGTCATGCATATTTATAGTAATGGCGCCTACAATCTTGTTTATCATCAGAAAGAAACATTGCGCCTGGGAGAAGGAATGGCAGACAACGGGCTTCTGCGCGAAGAAGCCATGCAACGGGCTGTTGAAGCCGCCAAAACTTTTCTGCATATGTGCCAACTGATGAAGGCCGATAAGATCCTGGCCGTGGCTACCGCAGCCGTACGCAACGCAAAAAACGGGCCCGAATTTCTGGAACGGATACGCAATGAGGCGGGCCTTCCCCTCCAAACCATAAGCGGCAGAGATGAGGCTCGCTTGGGTTATATTGGCGTCATCAATACCCTGGATATCACCGACGCGCTACTATTTGACCTGGGCGGCGGCAGCATCGAACTATCTTTGATCAAAAACCGTAAACTGCAACACACAGTAAGCCTCCCCTTCGGAGCAGTCAATCTGACCGAGAAGTTTGCTACCCAAAACAAAATTAGTGATGAACAAATTGCTGAACTCAGAGCCTATATTATGCGGTCTTTCAAAAAAATCCCCTGGCTGGCCAATCTTTCCCTGCCGCTGGTCGGGGTGGGCGGAACAGTCCGCAATATTGCCAAGATGGAACAGAAACGCAAAAATTATCCGTTTAACAAGGTTCACAACTATCGCCTTGGTCACATTTCCATTAACGATCTGTGGAAATCCCTGATCGCTTCTGACTTCAAGCAACGCCAAAATTTTCCTGGACTTAGCAGCGAACGCGCTGATCTTATTGTTGCAGGGACCACGGTAGTCAAATGCCTATTCGATATCACTCAGGCCAATCGTCTGATTATCAGCGGCTGTGGCGTACGGGAAGGATTGTTTCTCCACCACTATTTCCCACATACCGGTCAACCTGAAATTATCGCCGATACCTTGCTCCACAGCGCCTACAACATGCTGCTTTTTTATAAAGGAGACCTTGCTCACGCCAACTATGTTGCCGATTCGGCAGCTGCAATGTTTAGCGGCTGGCAGGATCTGCACGAACTAGATGAACGGGATCGAAAGCTACTGCGAGTGGCCAGTCTTTTGCACGATATCGGCATTACCATCAATTACTACGACCACGCCAGGCATAGCGCCTATTTGGTGGAGAATGCCCGGCTATTTGGCCTTACCCACCGCGAACAAATGCTGGCCGCAGTTGTCGCCGGCTGGCATCACGGCCCCTCTGCCAAATATGTTCGCAATAAGCTCTACAGTGAATTCCTTGATGAAGCCGACTGGCTGAAAGCCCGCAAGATGGCCTTGCTATTGGCCTTGGCCGAAAGCCTCGACACCACGCAAATGCACATGGCAAAAATAGTATCAATCAACTACAATCAAAAACAGACCTACCTTGACATCTCCATTGATCAACAACAAGGCTCGATCGAATTGCAGGCTTTAGACAGGCACCGCAAATGGTTTAAACGCGAATTCGGCAGAGAACTTATTGTCCGGCCGGAATAATCCGCCAGGAAAGGTTGCTGCAATATGGTTTTACTTATCGATAAGGCGAGCAGTATCGGGTTAATGACCAAGTTTGTCCGCCAGGTTTTCCCCCTGGTTGATCTCGAACTGGCCCACTGGCAACAACGCATCACCCAAGATGCTGATCCTCATCTGGTCAAACAAGCCCTCGCCAGCACCAAAAATAAGAAATTCCACTGCCAGGGCGGCAGTATCTATAGCCTCTATCCCGAAGTCAAGACCCCCCAGTTCGTACGGCTGGTAGTAGCCTTACAAACTATCAGCGACTATCTCGACAATCTTTGCGACAGAACTGGAGTTAGCGACGAGGCGGCTTTTCGTCAACTGCATCTGGCCATGACCGACGCCCTCGACACCACTCAAGACCTTCACGATTATTACGCCCATTATCCACTAAAAAACGACGGCGGTTATCTCACCGCTCTAGTTATAGCCTGCAGGCAAGAAATTGAACGTTTGCCGGCTTACGATGTAGTGAAACCGCAAATACTGCAGCTTGCCGGATTATACAGTGATCTGCAAACTTACAAACATCTTGCCTGCCAGGTCCGCGAGCAAAAAATAGATACCTGGTGGAAACAACACCTTGCCCGCTACCCTGAACTTTTCCCCTGGGAATTTGCTGCCGCCTCCGGCTCAACCCTGGGATTATTTATGCTCTGCGCCCTGGCATCAAATAAGGAGCTAACCGCCGATGCCGCCCAAAAAACTCTTTCGTCCTATTTTCCATGGATATGCGGCCTGCATATCCTGCTTGACTACTTTATCGACCGCAGCGAAGACCTGACTCATGGCGAATTGAATTTCGTCACTTATTACAAAGACGACCAAGAAATCCTTTCCCGCCTCACTCATTTTTGTCATCAGGCTCTCTATAGCGCCCGAGAGATGCCCAACCCACTGTTTGCCGAAACTGTTGTTCAAGGACTGCTGGCTTTATATCTGTCTGATCCAAAAATGTCGGCGAGCATTCCCGACCGGACAATCAAGACCTCTCTGCTGGCTGCTGCCGGCGGATATACCCGGTTTATTTACGCCCTTTGCCGAATACTGCGCAGAAGGCAAATATTATAAACAGACTATCGACCAGCCGTTTGTCAGTGAATATATAGGCAATTGAGAGTCATCTGGAAGGAAGCGAAAAACAAGAATGAACATCGGTTTTTTTGACTCCGGCATCGGCGGAATTTCCGTGCTATATCAGGCACTGAAGCTATTGCCGCAAGAAAACTACATATATTACGCCGATACCCTGCATGTCCCCTATGGCGAAAAATCCAAAGACGAAGTGCAAAAATTAGTCTTTCAGGCGACCGATTTTATCGCTGGTCAGAATGTCAAAGCATTAGTTATAGCGTGCAATTCGGCAACAAGTGCCGCAGTCAAAGATCTGCGCAACAAGTATCATCTCCCGATACTAGGTATAGAGCCAGCAGTAAAGCCAGCAATCAAGAAAAGTCTGGAAAAAGGCCGCCGAGTATTGGTCCTGGCAACCAACCTTACACTTAAAGAAGAAAAATACACCAGCCTGGTAACCCAGCTGGACAATGGAGGCATTGTCGATGGCCTAGCCCTTCCCGGCCTTGTGGAATTCGCCGAGAAATTTCAATTCGATGAAAAAGTGATATCACCTTATTTTATTGAGCAATTTGCGCCTTTTGACCTTAATCAATATGAAACCATAGTATTAGGATGCACCCATTTTCCCTTTTATAAAGATATTCTTGAGAAGCTTTTACCTAAACATATCGATATCATTGACGGCGGCATCGGAACCGCCAAGAATCTGAAAAGAATCCTGGAAGAACTGCAAAGGACCAATGAAGGCACTGGAAAAATAGTCTATTATCAGAGCGGCATCAAAGTGGAAGATCCGGTGAAATTAGCGCAATATGCTGATCTTTTAACCAGATTAAGTAAAATATATCCTTGATCGCTATCGCCGGCTGTCGAGAAAGGCATCTGCTACGTTGCTCCTCAAAGCGCTAGCTAGCGTACCAGTACGCGTCGGTCGATCACTTGCCATCCTTGGCGTGATCGACACTAGGTCATCCATGACCGTCGCTGCACGCTTTTCCGGGCGGCTCGCACACTGTTCGTGAGAATATCGCCTACAGCAAAATACGCTGATAAAACTGGCGAAATCAGAACGTGCATCTGGACCTTTCTCACCAACCTAGGTTTGTCAAAAAGATAAAAGAGAGCCAGCCCCGTGACACGGGGGCTGGCTCTCTTTTATCTTTATCCATACTTATCTTTTTACGCACCCACCGAGGCTCTAATTATTGCGGCAACAAATTCGGCTGTTTTTACCAAATCAGCTACCTCAATATATTCTTCAGTGGTATGAACCTTGCTCATACCGATGGCCAGCACGGCTGACGGCATTCCGTAAGTATTGAAGAAATTGGCGTCACTGCCGCCGCCGGTGGGCTCCAAAACGGGCGTAAGTCCAATACTCTGAGCCGCTTTTTTTGCCAGCGCAACCACTGGCATATCAGCGGTAAGCACATAAGCGTCATACATTCGCCGCACCTTGACCTCGCTGCGGGCGCCAGCCGCGGCCGCCACCTGCTCAAAAGTATCCACCATGTGTTTGGTCTGGCTTTCCAGCTTAGCAGCACTTCGGCTACGGGCTTCAGAAATAACCTCAACATAATCCGGCACGATATTCGTTGCCTGCCCGCCCTTAATGATCCCGACGTTGGCGGTAGTTTCGGCGTCGATTCTCCCCTGCTTCAACTGAGTAATCGCTTTACTGGCAACAGCGATCGCATTGATCCCCTCTTCCGGCGCAAACCCGGCGTGTGCCGTCTTACCACGAATAATCGCCGTAATATTATTTTGGCCGGGAGCAGCATCAATAATCTTTCCAGGAGAACCGCCAGCATCCAAAACATACCCGAAATCGGCTTTAAGCAAACTTCTGTCAATAAATTTCGAGCCGTTGAGTCCGCCTTCCTCAGCCACCGTGAAAATCACCTGAATATCCCCATGTGGGAGGTCTTTTTCCCGGAGCAGTCTTAGCGCTTCAAGAATTCCCACCACTCCGGCTTTATCATCCGCCCCGAGTATAGTATCGCCGCGGGAGGAAATTCTTCCCCCTTTGACCTCAGGCTCAATATCGCCGCAGGGTTCGACAGAATCAAGATGAGCGCTGAACATCAGCACCGGAGCCGCCGCATTACCGCGCAAATATCCAAAAACATTACCACAGTTACCATTAATCTTACCGGCTACATCATCCTCAAAAACCTCGAATCCCAAAGCAGATAGTTTGGCTTTCACCACATCGGCAACTTCCCGCTCGGCTCCGGTGGAGCATTTGATTCTGACCAACTGGCAAAATTCATTGATCATTCTTTGTTCGTCAACCATTTCTATCCCCTCCAGCATCAATCATCTATAGTTTTCAACCCCAAATCCCGTTATCCTGCCACCCGCCTAAGCACCTGGTATATTTTTCCCGAAATTTGCGGAAAATAGGCTAAATTCTATAACAAGGACGTCTTGCCAGTGACCAAAACAATAGCAATACGCGCCCCCGGAACCGAGCTGAGAGAAGCATTAACCGCCCGGGGATACCAGGTAATTGAATTGACAGAAGCAAGCCGTACCCACTGTCATATTGACGCACTGCTCCTCACTGCATTTTGCCCGGAAAACATCACTTCCTGCCACCAGTCACTTGACGCCTCAGACATCGCCATCGGCAGTGTATATCCAGCGCAGGATGACCTTCCGCATACTATTGTACTCAATATCACCGGGATGTATCCTGAACAAGTCGTCGACTCCCTGGAACGCCATCTGCGGCATCGCCGCTGGAGTCACTGACTGCAGCAAACTCAGTCCTCCGCGCTTGGGCGCGACGGTTTCAGCAATCTACCGCGGGTTACTATTTTTTCGCCGAACTTATCCTTGAGTTGGTCGACCGCCACGGAAACTTTGCTATTTCTGGCCTGTAGTTCGGAGAACAATGCGATTTGCTCGCCCCCAGACTGCAACCCGGATATTGTGACCCCCAAAAGCCTTACTCCTTCAGACAACTTCAGGTCAGACAAAATTAACCGGGCAGTGTCATAGATTGTCTGATCATCTGAGACTGGTTCGGCAACCGTACGGCTGCGAGTAATAGTCTTGAATGAAGCAAAACGCACTTTGACAGTCACCGTACGTCCTGCACAGCCCACTTTTCTCAACCTTCGCCCGACCTTCTGGCTCAACTCCAGGATACAAGTAAGCAGATCTTCCAATGTCCGCAAATCCTGTTCAAAAGTAACCTCGTTGCCGATAGACTTAGCTGGTTGCAGCGGAATGACCTGTCGATCATCGCAACCGACCGTTAATCGTCTAATTTCATCCGCCGATCGGCCAAAATGTTTTTCCAGAATAAATTGATCTGCGACAGACAACTGGCCAATAGTATTAATGCCAATGGCTTGCAGACAACGAGCGGTCTTCTCGCCCACTCCCCACAGCCGGGAAACGGGGAGATTATGTAAGAATTCAGTTTCATGGCCGGCTTCAATCAATATCAGCCCATCGGGTTTGCCCCAGTCCGAAGCCATTTTCGCCAGGAATTTATTAGTCGCCACCCCGGCTGAAGCAACCAAAAAGAGCTCAGCCTTAATCCGTGCTTTGATTTCTCGGGCCATTTCCAGTGGATTTGAATACAGCCAATCCATGCCGCTGACATCAATAAAGGCTTCATCCAACGACAGCGGTTCCACTAATGGCGAAAACTCCGCCAGAATACGCCTGATTTCCTGGGAAACCACCTCATATTTATGATGGCTGCCTGCTAAAAATATGCCCTGGGGACAGAGACGGCGAGCCTCAATCATTGCCATTGCCGAGTGCACCCCAAACTTACGGGCTTCATAAGATGCAGTGGCCACCACGCCGCGTCTTCCCATTCCGCCGACAATAACCGGCTTTCCCTTTAGCAATGGATTATCCCGTTGCTCCACAGCAGCAAAGAAGGCATCCATATCAACATGAATAATCCATCGTTCCACCGTTCTCACCCACTACAAAAATTCTTGGCCCCATGCTTTTAATTCATACCCTCCCAGGCAATAATCGCCGGTGTGAACCCCTGATATCTACATATTAAAGCGCCTCTTCTCCATTGTAAAGGTACTTTCCCGCAACATCACCTCTTACCAACCCGATAGATACATATACTGCTCTGGCCCGAAATACTGCCCAAAGAAAAAACAAAACTCCTGAATTTATCAGGAGCTAAATTACTCTACAGGGTCAATCACAAGAACGCTTTGCCATCTTGGCGCGTTCGCATCAGGCCATCCTTGGCCGGCGCTACTTTATTCACAACTAAGGGCTTGCGCACGCCGTCGAAATACACCGGATAATCTAACCGATTTTATTTGTTTCGCCACGCCCACCAGTTTGAAAGAACTGCTCCGATGGTAAGGATCGCAAATACTTCCAGCACAATTACACCCCATCCGACTCCAAAAAAGATTACTACCTTAATATCGGTAAAAATTGCCATTATATTAATAGCTATTTACAACAACAGGTTAATTATTTCACAAATAGAATAATATCGCGTTTTCGGCAAAGCTGCAATAGTATATTTTATATTTTTTTCCAAAAAATAAGCCAGTACTACTTTACAGTAATACTGGCATATCCAGTCTCAGCCGATAATCTATCTATTCAGCCCAATCCCTGACGAATCGGCAGCGAAGCATTCGCAAAAATCTGCATATCAATTTTTCCGCTAGGCGCTTTTCTCAATATCAGCCGACCTTCTAAAGAACCTTTGCCTATATCAAAATAAACCTTATTATTGTAGCTATCCCACTGTATTGCGCCAGCTGGCTTAAGATCAATGTTTCCCATAACACGCCTCCACCACCCAGATACGCACCCTCGTTCGATAAGTGGTATAAACAAGATTAGCTAATCATGTGATGGAATCCTTGAAACTTTTGTCGGAAACTATTGGGACATATGTCCTGTTTTGAAATCAGGCTTTTGTTTTTGCCTAAAATAAAAGCTCTTTCCCAATAAGGGAAGGAGCTTGTTCTAACCGCAAACTGAATTATGTTGATAGTACTTCGACAATCGAGATATCCTTACGTTTTCCAAGGTCGATGTACTGCCCGTCGGCGACCTTTACCACCGGTTGCGACAAGCGATTCTTATCCAGATAGATCACCCGGGCCTCAGATCCGTCAGACAATCTAACCATATACCCGATAAGCGAATCCTTTATATTATCGAGAAATATTAGGCTCATTGTCGGATCAACTTTATTAAACATCTCATCAAATAGTTCTTCCACCACTTTGAAGGGAGTTACCGCTTTCTGATAAACGCGATTGGAGGTCATAGCGTCATACATGTCCGCTATCGCAACTATCCGGGCATTGACCGATATTTCATTGCCACTGAGGCCGAAAGGATAGCCGCCTCCATCCAATCTCTCGTGATGTTGCCAAACACCCAGCAACACTGGCTGCGGATACTGTTTAGTATTCTTGATCAATTCAAGTCCCATGGTTGCATGCTCCTGCATGACATCCTGCTCGTCACGCGTCAATTTGCCCGGCTTATTTAATATATCCAAGGGCACTTGGGTCTTGCCAATATCATGAACCAATCCGCTCATTACAACTTCCCTGAGCTCCGTACCCTTTAGCCCCATCCACTTGCCCAATACTCCGGCAATAATACCCACATTGACAGAGTGCCTGAAAGTATAATCATCCGTGCTGCGAATCGATTTCAGATGGTTGATCACCCCGGTGGTCTTATACATAACATCGATGGACTGATCAGCGAGTTCGGTCATCTGGGCCAGCGGCACTTCCTTGAAATAGCGGGCCCGTTCGAACGAATCTTTGAGCACTTTGACGATTTCCGAATGCTTCTGGGAAAAATGGCGTTGTTCAGAAACCAGGCTCATTACATTATCAGTGCTTTCGACAGTTGGCTCCTTAATATGCAAGGAGTTAAAGCCCCATTCTGTCAAGCGCTGAATCATTATCTCGGTAAGAATGATATTTTCACTCAAGACAATTTTACCCTTTTCGGATACCACCGGGCGTCCAAGAATCATTCCCGGGATTACATCGCATATCAAATACGGCTTAGTAGTCCAAATCACGCGAAACACCTCCAAAACCGGAATCGTAATGTCTCCTACCGGAAATAATTGCCGCGAAACGTTAACTCATTAATCTATTTTACCACATCATTCGTCAAAATCCTTCATTCTTGAAAGAGACAATTAATTCCCTGCGTTATTATTATTCGAAGCAAGGAATTTATCTTTCGGCAGCAGCGACCATATCAGCCACCTTGCTGGCCAGAGCAATACTGCTCGTCAATCCCGGTGACTCAATGCCAACAAGATTGATCAGACCAGGCAAACCCCGTTCGGTTTCGTGACAGACGACGAAATCCGCTGCCGGAGCATCAGGCGCCTGAATCTTCGGCCTAATCCCGGCCATGTCTGGTTGCAAATCATCCCGTTCGACAAACGGCAAGTAAGTTGCCGCAGCCTGATAGAACTCATCCAGATGGGTATTATCGATGTCATAATCATCACTTCGTTCAACATAATAAGCATTCGGCCCGAGTCTGGCCCTGCCGTCAAGGCTTTTGGTCACATGAGTGCCAAGTCCCTTGAGGCCTTTTAATGGCGGCGGATAAACCAGATGAGAAATCAATTGCGATTTTTTTGCGGCCAGGGAAAAATACTCTCCCTTCACCGGATAAATTTTGTATCCTGCTGCCACCGTGTCAATCCCCACGCTGGCAGGAATCCTGTCAGCATAAAGTCCGGCACAGTTAATCAGCCAGCGGCAAGCCAAAACATCCTCTTTACCGTCTGGTCCGTTAAACACCACTTCATATCCACTCTTTACCGGGCTGACCCGAGTAACCTCATGTCTATACGCAAACATCGCATCTAAGCTCAATGCCAGTCGTTCCAATTGGACCATCAGCTTATGGCTGTCTACAATGCCAGTAGAAGGGGAGTAAATTGCTGCCACAGCGTTAATAGCAGGCTCCAATGCCGCTACCTGCTTTCGATCCAGCATTTCCAAATCCCCGATTCCGTTGGCCCGCCCCTGGGCCAAAATTCCTTCAATACTTCCAATCTCGCTGTCATCCCTGGCAATAATCAGTTTGCCAATTCGTCGGTGCGGCACCTGATACTTCTCGCAAAACATGTATAGCAGCGGGTTGCCCTGCACGCACAATTCAGCTTTCAGGCTGCCGGCAGGATAATACATCCCGGCGTGAATTACTTCGCTATTGCGGCTGGATGTTTCCTGGCCAAACTTGTCATGGCGTTCAAGCACTACTATCGAACAGTCCCCGTACCGCTCGGCCAGTTCGGCCCCCACCGCCAATCCAACCACTCCGGCCCCGACGACAATATAATCAACCTTATCCATTAACTCACCCCATTAGTCCTTGAAATAATATTCGTTAACTAGCAGGTCATCACCTGCGTCTTTCACCATACTTAGACATATTATAAAACCCAATTTGCTCTAATCCTCACAGCGGCTGCAGCAAACTTGCCGGACGGCCTGGCGGCGGTATCAATCAACCAGATTATGCTTGCGGGCAAACTCCTGCTGCTTCGCTTTCAGACAACAGACACAGTCCCAGATACAACACTATTGTCATAATCTTGCTTTTTTCTTTTTCCGCCCCTAACCGAGCCAGGACCTCCTGCCGCCGGAAAGGCTTCGTAGCATACTGCTTTACAAGCAATATCAGCAGCTCTTTCTCCGTGGAGGATAGAGTAACCTTTAACTGCAAAGATCTGGCGGTATAATGAAGGATCTGCCGGAAAGGCAGCCCGTCGGCGGCGAAATTTACAAAACACAGCTGAAAAGCGATTTCATAACCGCCCAACAAACGAATTGCTTCTGCCAACAGCGAATCCAGCTCATTTCTCCTGGCGATAGTATTATCTTCCCGCCACTGCCGGAATGCCTGGCCAAGCTTACCGACATCAACCTGGGCCGCATCACCGATAATATCAATAATATATTCGTAATCGGCCACCTGCAAGCAACTGAAAATCTCCTGCATATTGCCTCCCCCGATTCCATCCGAAATACGCTACCTAAATAGCGTACTTACTATCACTATTATGAAATTCCCCATCGGCAGAAAAGTTCCTGTTAAAATTCATCGCCCAGCCTAAGCGATCTCGATTTAGCGCCAGAAAAACGCTGCCCTATCAGGCAGCGCTTTTCTATTCCCTGGTTACATACCACTGCGTCCCAGAGCACCGGCGGCAGCGGCTGTCAACGACGATCCGTCAGCGAACTTCAGCGTGCTCACCTGGAACGATGAATCAGAGAACCAATTATTAAATGTCAAAGTGTGAATATTATCAGAATCAGCATTGCGAGTAGCTCCGACCCTGATCTCCAGGTCAGCGCCGGAAACATCCCAGAAACAGTCGGCCAAGGCGCAGTTCAGATAAGCCACGTCATTGTCGCCAGTGGCCAGATAGCCCCAGATATCACTATCCGAGTCACCCTCCCAGTAATAAATGTCGTTGCCGCTACCACCGGAACTTCCGACTACATTAGATTTTTTCGCAGCCGCATCCATATCTGCCGCACTCATTTCCGTCCCGTCGGCGAAGCGGAATTCATCCACCTTGTGCAGGTCATCTTCTGTCCAGCCGCTGACCCTGAGCATGTCGAACGGCTGGTTCTTGGCGACTAACAGCAGGTCGCCATCGTCTGTATATCTGATGTCAAAGTCGGATTTCTTAAGTCCGTCGACCAACTTCACGCAGTCGTTGCCTTTTGTCTCTCCATCATTATAATTAATGATTGTGTCCATCCCATAATTTTTGCCATAAATATATGTATCGTCGCCCGAACCGCCGACAAGAGTATCGTTGCCGGCGCCACCGTCCAAAGTGTCATTGCCGTCACCGCCGTTCAAGCTGTCACTGCCGTCGTAAGAAGCAATAACCGCCGTGCCGCCGGATCCGTCATACGTCTCCGGCCGTATATACGCATCATTCCGAAAGTAATGGTCATAGTCGTACCAGTTGCCAGCATTATTTATAAAATCCGACATTTCCTGGGTCGTTATCAATCCGTCGCCGTTATAGTCCGCCTGGCCCTGGAAAACGCCCAGCTGGCTGAAGTAATAGCTGAAAATACTGTTCTGTAAGCAGGGGTCTGCAGCACCAATATTCTCTGTATCGGTGTTTGTCAGCACGGTATACTTATCTTTGTACTGACCCCAGCCGAAAGCTTGGCAGAAATCTCCCTCCTCTTCGCCGTCTATCCCGACATATATGCGGCCGTCGCCGATCTTGGCTGCCACCGCGTCCAGCGCGGTCCGTATACTGTCGTCAAAAATGGCGTCGCTGGGACCATTTGTCTCATACGGCAATATATAACTGCCTACGGAACTCAGGATGCTTTCATCAGCGTTATAGCCGCCGCAGCCGCTGAACCAGACTACTACCTGGTCGCCGGCCTGAACCTTTCCGGCCAGTTGGCTAATCTGGGCGAAAATGTTGGCTTTGGTGGCCTGGGAATCCTTGAGTTCCGTGACCTGCGCCCCGGCCCATTCGGCATTGTCCGGCAGCATACCGGCAACATCGGTGGCATCATTTACAGCATAGGGACGGTGATACACAAGATTCGGATATTTATAGTTGCCTATTCCGACGGATAAAATGTAGCGGTTTCCACTGTTATAGGTACCGGAATCGCCTCCCACCAGAAAGTCGTTTCCGGCCCCGCCCTCTATGACGTCGTCGCCAAAACCGCCGTAGAGAATATCGCCGCCCGTGCCGCCGTCCAGGCTATCCTTTCCCGCCCCGCCGTTAATGTTGTCATTTCCGGCCCCGCCGGCAATGGTATTGTCCAAACTGTCACCAGTGATTGCCCCTGTCAGCGCAGTGGCCGCCGCTGCGCTCAGGCTGCTGCCGTCGCCGAACAGGATATTGTCCACCTGGTTAGACGTGCCTTTAAACCAGTCTGTGAAGCGAACGGCATCCTGGCCGCTACTCGTCAGGCGCATCACCAGATCTTCATTATCCTGGCGATAACTGAAGCTGTCCTGGGTGACCTCGGCCTCCCCTGCCGGCACGACAATTCGCACCGTGTCATTGCCATTATTTCCGCCGCTACCGGCATAACTGTCGATGACAGTGATGTTTTTTGCATTGACAAGATAGGTATCGTCGCCCGCCCCTCCACGGTAGGTCTCATGCTGGCCACCGGCGCTGTCGCTCGCGCCGAGTGTATCGTTACCGGCTCCGCCGTCCAGAATGTCGTTGCCCTGAGAGTCATAAATGATGTCGTCTCCGGCCCCCCCGAAGATAGTGTCGTTGCCGGCTCCGCCGAAGATTAAATCAGCGGCGCTGGTGCCTGTCAGACTGTCATTGCCCGCCGTCCCGGCACTAAGCTTCAGCGTCACTCCATCAACCATTAAATTGCTTATTTTGTATCCACCGCCAGCATACCAGCCTTGCAATCGCAAGGTGTCTTCCGGTGCGCCACCGCTATAGTCTACCGTCACCACCAGATCCTGGTTGTCCTTGCTGCAGCTCAGGACGGCGTCAGCCCCCAGTCCGTCGAAATAAAGGGCATCGCCGCCGCTTAGGCTGTCTTTGGTAATGACGTCGTTGCCGAAACCAGTGCTAAAAATATAGGTATCATTGCCAGCACCGCCGATCAAGGTATCATTGCCGGCTCCGCCGGCGAGAGTGTCATTGCCCGCGCCGCCGTTAAGGATATTGGCCAACCCGTTGCCGGTGATAATATCGTTTTTGGCGCTGCCGATTATATTTTCAATGTCAGGATATTGGACAAGATTAATAGTCACAGCCACCGTCGCCGCATGGGCGTCCAGGGTGTCGTTGTTATCGCCGCCTTTAACGTTGGCCGGGTTGTCCGCCGCATCGTAAATGATGACATCATTGCCGGCCCCGCCATCCATGTCGTCATTGCCGGTGCCGCCGATTAGGGTATCGTCACCGACCCCGCCGTACAAAGTGTCCGCTCCCGCACCGCCGTTTAGCAGGTCATTGCCGTCCCCGCCGGAAAGATTATTGGCCAGGCTGTTGCCGCTCAATGTATCATTGCCTTTGCCGCCGGTGATGTTTTCAAAGTCGGTGTATAGTTTCGTCAGATCGATGTTAAGTTTGCCGACAAACGCATGAGCGTCCAGAGTGTCTGTGCCTGTGCCGCCTTTGACATTGGCCGCATTGTCCGCTACATCATAAATGACAGTATCGTCGCCGTCGCCAGCATTGATCACGTCGCTGCCCGCGTCGCCGTCAATGGTGTCGTTGCCCGCGCCGCCATAAAGAATATTGGCCAAGCTGCTGCCAGTAAGAACATCGTCGCCTGAGCCGCCTTTTGCGTTTTCGATGTCGGTGTAGACTGTTTTCAGATCGATGCTCACCCCTGTTGTCATCGCATGGGCGTCCAGGGTGTCGATGCCATTTCCCCCGGATATAACGCTGTCGGCCGCATCGTAGACGATAAGGTCATTGCCGTCACCGCCATAGACGGCATCCGCTCCCGCCCCGCCGACCAAAGTATCATTGCCCGCACCGCCAATCAGAGTGTCGTCGCCGGCTCCACCGGAGAGAGAGTCGCTCCCCGCGCCGCCGGAAAGCACGTTGACGGCATCCGAGCCAGCGAGCGTGTCGTTGCCCGACCCACCGATAATATTTTCAAAGTCTGTGTATTGTTTGGTAAGGTTAATATTAAGTTTGCCTGTATATGCATGAGCGTCCAGAGTGTCGGTGCCTGCCCCGCCCTTGACATTGGC
>Ga0364910_1028_pt2 | contig 84754 bp, 72 predicted proteins | sample SorcelJu500001C4_3_FD_206970 | JGI IMG/M metagenome (GOLD analysis project Ga0364910, IMG submission 206970) | Enriched cells from Trout Bog Lake Hypolimnion, Wisconsin, USA - BchlTB.June25.5000.01.C4 | ecosystem: Environmental > Aquatic > Freshwater > Lake > Hypolimnion/Profundal zone | place...
TGATAGGTTGCTGGACCGGTAGTTGCAAAATCTGTTCTGATAGGTGCCTTTGAAAAATAAAGAATTAGGCAAGTTGTCAAAACTCCAAAGGGAATGGCAATGATGCCAGACATCGCACCAAGTGCCAAATAACGATGATCTTCTTTTTTTAGCACAGATAATCCGACAGGAATGTTAAAAGCAATTAGCGGACCAGCCATCATTCCTACCACTAATGCCATAATCCAGTTTTCAGGGTTCTTAGCAATTTGATGTGCTAAGAGGTATCCCCCAACATCGCTTGGTATCAAAGTTGTTGCCCCGATTGCCGGATCTGCGCCAATCAGATTATATAGTGGGCCGATAATTTTCTGCGCAAATATTGTTAAATATGGTACAGATACCATTAATCCAACTACCGGCATAAATAGGCTCCCGACAGTTTGCATACCTTCTTCAAAAGCTTTGCCTAATTCCGATTCTTCTTTTATTGCTGAAGCAATTGCTCCGGCTAAGCAGCAGAGCAAAACAATGTATAACGCTATTTTGCCAACAAAGTCCATAGTATTAGCTCCTTGTGAAGTTGAATTATCGGGCAGCTTTAGCTGATTAAATATTCTTCACAGTATTAACCAAACGAATGCTCGTTAGGCCAATGGTAACACATGATGCTTATTTATACAATAATGTAAATAAATCGAGCTTAAATGACAACTGGTGCCAGCATTAGTACTAGTCTAATTGGATATAGCTACCCCCTTGAGGCTTTTGAAAGATGATAAAAAAATATTGCTATTTTGAATTTTTCGAGAGGATAAATGAATGTTTCTGAAGAAATAACATTTAAATCATTTGATTGCATTCGATGAATGATCAAATTGAAGGTTATAATTTAATAAATTTCCACCCATCAGGTGCCTCTTTGCGAAAAGAGGAGAATAGGGAAGTTCGGACAGGATTGGTAAGAATGGATCCTGAAACGACGCGGTCGCGCCACTGTAAGCGGAGAGTAGCCTTGCAAGAAACCACCGGAAACGGGAAGGTGCAAGCGCTGTGATGATCCGTAGCCAGGAGACCTGCCTGATTGGCTGTCATGTTGTCCCCGCGCCAGGGATAATGCCAGAAGGATAGGCTTTTTGAATAGCAAGCCCTAGCCTTTTTTGGTTAGGGCTTTTAATTTTCGCCAAAGATAAGTAAGGAGGAAGTAAAATGGATTATTCACTTAAGGTAGATGAACTTATTGATGGGATGTCGAAGCCACCCGGGAGTCTCGGGTTGCTTGAAAAGCATGTAAAACGGGTTTTGGTCAGTTGGGGAAAAATGCAGGATCTTAAGCCCTACCATGTGATTTTTGCCGCAGACAATGGTGTCGTGGAAGAAGGCGTGGTTGCATTTCCGCCTATTATCACCTATCTTCAGTCTAAAGTCATGGTTGACGGTCGGTCTACTATCAATGCTTTTTGCCGCTGCTATGGCATTCCCTGTGAGGTTGTGGATGTCGGCGTCAATGGAATTGAGCCTGTGGGCATCAACTGCAAGATGGCCAAAGGCAGCAAGAACTTCACAAAAGAGCCGGCCATGAGTGAAAGTGAGTTTGCTGCTGTGTGGTCTGCTGCTGCCGGACGTGTGCAGAGGGCGGTGGAAGATCATGGGGCTAATCTCTTTTCTTTCGGTGAGATGGGCATAGGCAATACCACGACGTCTTCCGCTGTACTGCATGCTCTTACTGGTATTGAGCCAGAATTCGTCATTGGCTATGGCGCCAGCCAACCGAATAGTGATCTTCTCATGAAAAAACGCAACGCTATTGTCAAAGGAATGGCGTTACACAAAGATAGCATTCACACTCCTCAAGACATTTTGCGCTGTCTGGGCGGCTTTGATATTGTTGCCATGTGCTCAGCCATGCTGAAATGTACCGAAATGCAGATACCTTTCGTTATCGATGGCTTTATCAGTGCTGTTGCTTACGCCTGTGCCGCCCGCATTGACGAGAAGGCAAAGAATTACGCTATACCTTCACATCTTTCCAAAGAGCCGGGGATGGTATACGCTTTGCTGTTGGGCGGAATCCTGGTTGATGATGTGCCTATTAGGGCCAACATGGCGTTAGGTGAGGGAACCGGAGCGGTGCTTATGGTGGGGCTGCTTAAGGCAATGCTTGAGGCGGTAAAAACGACCTTTAGGTTGTCTGATTTCGATTTAGGTGGCCCGGCGTTGGAGGAATCGGTCTAAGTATTGACCAAATGAATTTCGGCTGGAGAAATCCAGCTTCCCCGGTCAGGATTGCGGCAACGTTAGGCCTAGGGTCAAAGGGGCTTGTCCTTGCGGGTCAGGTAAGATTAGCCGGGGGCGAACCGAACCAATATAAGTGCAACGGTGTTGATTTATATGACACCTGGTCAGTAAAGGCACTCACTTCGAAAGAGGGTGAGTGCCTTTTTTGTATACCTTTGTATAGGTGAATAGTACAGCAAACTATTATACAATATTAGTTATTGGTGTAAGGATTCGATAAGCAAGACATTTCGAAAGAAGCCTGACCTATTGAATTATTTGATAAACTAGATGGAGCGAAATATCACCAGGCATGATAGAGGGGGTGGCAATCTAATGACAACAGAGAAAGAACGGTTTTTCGGTTTAGCTCAAGAACTGGATGTTGACCTGCTCAGTATCATTGCCTCCAGTCTAAGTGATATTATCGCTATCCACCGACCAGATGGCATGTGCGGGTACGTTTCGCCGTCGGTAGAAAGAGTGTTGGGCTACTCTCAGGAAGAGTTCCTCGAACATTCGCCTTTTGAGTATTATCACCCGGATGATATTCACCAGATGAAGGAGCGCTTTGAACGGGCAAAAGCTGGTCTGCCAACAAGTTCTAGAATTGAATACCAAATCCGTAAAAAGGACGGTAGCTATATCTGGCTGCAGACCGAGGCCAGCAGGATATATGATGCCGAGGGCAAGTTTCAAGTGGTGCTGGCCATCTCCCGGGACATCACCGAGCGTAAACAGGAGGAAAAGGCCCGGCAGGACAGCGAGGAACGCTACCGGCAGCTGTTTATGAACAGTCCGGCGGTCAAGCTTGTCGTCGATCCGGAAAACGGGGCGATTATCGCGGCCAACTGGGCGGCAACCGAGTTTTACGGCTATACTGCCGCGGAGTTCAGCCGGATGTCGATATTGGATATCAGCCCGGATTCTGAAAAGGTAACTGAGTGGCGGGAAAGCTGCATTATACAGGGCCGGCGAAGATTACGGCGGCATTTGATGAAGGATGGCACTTACCGCGAGGTGGAAGTGTATGCCGGGCCGGTGGATATTGACGGCAAGGCAGCCGTTCATTCCATAATTGTTGATGTGACCGAGAAGAAGAAGATAGAGCAGGAACTCAAGCAAAGCCGTGACCGTCTGACCCTTGTGATTGATGCCGCCCAGGCCGGGATATGGGACTGGGACATTATCAATGGCCGGATGTTTCTTGACAATAAGCTGAAGGCGATTTTCGGCTTAGATAAGTGCGAAGACTATTATGATGGGTGGCAAAGCAAGATTTACCCAGATGATGTGGCCATGGTTGAAAGGGCGGTGCAGGACTATCTGTTGGGAATAACCAGTAATTTGGAAATCGTCTGCCGGATACGCCATAGAGACAAGTCCTATCGCTGGGTCCGGGTCAGTGGCCTAAGCATTGCCGATGAAACCGGGAAACCGGTGCGGATAACCGGCTCGGCTATTGACATCACCGCCCCAAAGCTGGCGGTAGAACTGCAACGCGAAAGCGATGAGCGGCTTAGCGATTTCTTGCGGGCCATTCCGGATGCTGGGTTTATTATTGACGAAGACGGGCGATATCTCGAGATACTGACTAACAATGATGAAAAACTTTTCATACCACGGGAAGACACTGTGGGTAAGACAATCAGTGAGGTATTATCTGCTGAAAATGCCAAGCTGTCAATGGGAGATCTCCGGAAGGCTCTGGACACCGGAATGCCGCAGGCCCGCACCGGTTCTTTAGAGTACCGGAATAAGAAACACTACTATAATATACGGACGGCACCGATGCGCTACCTGGCGAACGGCAAAAGAACGGTAGCGGTGGTAGTCTCGGATACAACCGAGCAAGTAGAAAACGAGAATAAGGTGCGGTTTTCTTATGAACTGCGGCGTCGAAGCGACATCCTTAATGACTCTATAAACGGCGGTACAGTGGTTACCAGGCAGCTTGTGGATAGTGCTTTAGCAATGAACATCGATTTATTCGCCCCCATGTTTTGCTGTCTGCTGTCCTTATGCCGTTCTTCGGACGATGAATGCGACAGTTCGGATATTCATTCCGTTAAAGATGATATTATGTTTCTGCTGGGGTCAGAATCAGAACAATTGGTATGGGACCGTCATGGCGACATCGGAATTTTGTGCAGGGCCGAGCAAGATGATGGGCCGGAGAAGAGCGTTGAACTCGCCACCCGGTTGCGGGAAAAACTCAGGAGCTGTGCCCCGAACCTGCAGGTGATCATCGGCGTCAGTCATATCCACTCTGGGGTCAGCGGCATTAGAGAATGCTTTCAACAGGCGCTTGACGCTGTGGTCGCAGCCCGTTGCCAGTGGGCGGGCGCTGAGGGGATATATCATTTCCGGGATCTGGGTCTTTGGCAGCTTTTTGCTGGTTTTGGCGATAAAGATCAGGCGACTGACTTTGTGGAGAGAAATATTGGCAAGCTGATCCGTTATGACCGCGATAAAGGGGCGGATTTGACCCGTACTCTTGAAGTCTTGCTGGAGAAAGACAATCTGAAAGAGGCAGCAGATACCCTCTACGTCCATCATAAGACGATGATTTTCAGAAAGAAGCGTATCGAGCAGATTTTGGGCATTTTGGTTGATGAGTTTGAGGTAAGAATAGCCCTTTCGGTGGCAATTAAACTGCGCAAACTGATCAGTCTGGCCTCGGGATGACCAAGGGGCATCTTGAAAGGAATATTTGAGCTTCAAGTGCAATTATCTTTATCAACCCCAAGAGTACACAAAGCATTGCGCCAAGTGTACTCTTTGTTTTTTGCTTGTGGATATGCTTTTGACGGAAATATTTTGCTGAGTCGGTGATACCGGTAAAACACCTGTAATAAGCACAAGGGAAAATATGTGCATCTGACGAATTACATAAATAAACATATTGTGACATTAACGGCGCGGCGCCTCTTCAGAACATATTGTAAAGAGTGTCGTCTCCAGGAAGGTGGTAATATGGAGCGGACTTTCTTTTCGGGAATTCTAGAAAATATTTGTTTGCTGCTGGCGCTTTGCTTTTTCTATGGACTAGTAACTCCCAGATGGCAGATTACGACGTTGAAGGGGAAAGTAATTGCGGGTCTGTTGTTCGGTGCAGTTGCTGCAGTGGGTATGCTTTTTTCTGTGAAATATATGTCGGGACTGATTTTTGACGGACGTACAATTTTATTGAGTGTCATAGGTCTATTCGGGGGGCCTGTTTCGGCGCTGGTTGTCGTTTTGATGACCGCTGCCATCCGTGTCTTGCAGGGTGGGGTGGGGCTTTGGATGGGGCTTGGAACAATCGCCTCTTCCGCCGGTATCGGAGTGATATATCATTACTTTAGGGTGCGAAAATATTGGGCGATCAGGCCTGTCGACCTGCTTGTCTTTGGTATTGCCGTTCATCTGGCAATGCTTTGTTGTACAGCTTTATTGCCCGGCAATATTCGCTGGCAGGTTCTGAGTAATATTGCTGTGCCGGTATTGGTTGTATATCCGATAGCGACACTGATCTACGGTATGCTTATGCTGGATATGGAGAAAAGAACAAAGGCCGGCATAGCCTTGCAAGAGAGCGAGGCAACCCTCAAGGCGATGTTTGACAATTCCTTTATGTTTATCAGCCTGTTGACACCTGATGGAAGAGTGGTGCGGGCGAACCGGATGGTATTGGATTTCGGTGGCTGTGACGAAGCAATGATTATCGGGAAGCCGTTTTGGGAAATACCTTTGTGGTCCGAAAAGGAAGAAGAACAGGAAACTGTGAAAAGGGCGGTTCTGGAAGCTGTAGGCGGGGTTAGTACCAGGCAAGAAATTGTTTGCGTTTCACGAAAGTATGGTCATGGCTATACTCATGACCTTGTGGTTAAGACGGTAAAAAACGATAAGGGGCAAGTGGTGTTTCTTATCGCCGAAGGATGGGATATAAGCGAACGGAAGACCATGGAGAATGCCTTGCAGAAAAAAACGCAAAAGATTCAACAAATCGCTTATTCCGATGGGTTAACCGGCCTGCCGAATAGAGCTCATCTGAATCGCTTTCTCCGAGGTCAAGTTAAGAAATCACAATGCGGCGAGGCAGCCGGAACGGTCTTGTTTATCGATCTTGATGATTTAAAAATGATCAATGATACCTTTGGACACACAGCTGGTGACGGTGTAATCGTCACTACCAGTAAGCATATCGTTGATAATGCGGAGAAAGACGCTTTCGTGGCCCGTATAAGCGGCGATGAATTTATTGTCGTAATGCCTGGCATTAATGACCGGAATCAAATTGCCGGCATTGCTAACAAAATGATTGATGCACTCAGCAACGACCATAACATAGGCGGAGCGCGGATCAATATGTCTGCTAGCGCAGGGGTTGCCGTGTACCCAGAGGATGGCGATACGGTGGATGAGATTCTAAAAAATGCTGATAATGCGCTTTATGCTGCCAAAAGAAGCGGTAAAAATTGCTGGAGGTTTTACGAACCGGCAATGCAGGCCGAAGCTTACCAGACGATGATTCTGATAAACGGGTTGCGCTATGCGGCAGAGCGAGGCGAATTATCACTGCATTATCAGCCGCTGGTTAATATTATGACCAGGCAAGTCGTAGGGTTTGAAGCTCTTTTGCGCTGGAATAGTTCAGAATATGGGTCAATATCGCCAGCTCGGTTCATTCCTCTGGCCGAACAATGTGGGTTGATTCAGCCAATCGGTAAATGGGTTCTGCGGGAGGCTTGTCAATTTACAAGGCGGTTGGCGGATCTAGGTTGTGCTGATTGCCACGTGTCAGTCAATATTTCGCCGCATCAACTGGCTAGCGCTGATTTCATCGATAGTGTATGCACAATAATGGATGAAGCCAATATCAAACCACATCAGATTGAATTCGAAATTACGGAAAATGTATTGTTGATTTCCCTGGAGGATGCTGTTGAGAAACTCACCAAATTACATTCGATGGGAATCCGGCTGGCTTTAGATGATTTTGGCACCGGTTTTTCATCATTAACTTACTTGCAGCGCCTTCCGGTTGACATCTTGAAGATTGACAAAACTTTCATCGATATGATATCAGTGGATGAGGCTAAGACCGCTATAATCGGGTCAATTGTGGATATGGCCCATATTCTCGGAATGGCTGTGACGGCGGAAGGTGTGGAAGAAGAGCGACAACTTGAGTACTTGGCGGTGAATTACTGCGATTATGCTCAGGGGTATCTTTTCAGTCGTCCGGTGCCCGAGGAGGAGGCCTTAAGGATGATGGCAAAGAGCTGACTGCTCGGGGCACCAACCTTGGCAAGCAACAATGAGTGAGTTTCCTGACCTCATGATACACGCTAAAACGGCCTCAACCCGGATATCGGGTTGAGGTTTCTGATATATTGGTACTTTAAAAAACCGGATATAAGTGGCAAAATAAATCTGTTGCCAGATATCCTGTTAGGTTGCACGGCATTTATCATCAACATATTCTTCTGTGACGAGGAAGACTATTGTCGGTACAGGGCATAATGAAAATAAGTAATTGAAAGCTCGAAAGGGGTTTTGAAGATGAAACGTCGAATTTCCAATAAGTATATTAGACGGTTCCAATGAATATCTCGTTGGCTTAATGTTCTTCTGGAGGTAGTGTATTTTGCTTACAGATGTGTATATACGTAAACAGGCCGGAGCGGTTGAAACCTATTTTCGCGGTCTTCAATATTTCAAAGAGGGTAACGTTGTTCATATTAGTGTTTTAAACAACGTTATTCATGCTGAAGTTTCCGGTACTGAGTTATATGAAGTTGAGATTGAACTTGATCAATCTCAAGATAAGTTTAAAACGATGTTTTGTAGCTGTCCGGCATTTCGTAATAATAATGGCGCTTGTAAACATGTTATTGCTGTTCTCAAAGCAGCTCAGGACAGTTGGGTAAGTCTATTTAAAATTAGTAAATATAGCTCTGACCATTTTGATGCCGATGACTTGCTGGCTTTTTTTCGTAAAAGTGGCGAAGCATCGGTTGTATTTGGTGGGGAGAAAGCAAAAATTCGGTTAGTACCAACCTATTGTTTTTCCATCTCGAACAATAAACGAGTAAGTACGCTCGAATTTTCCATCGGTACCGACAAGTTGTATGTTGTCAAAAATATCAAGGATTTGGTGCGAGCGACGGAAAACGAAGATTCTATTATTTACGGTAAGAATTTTGAATTTATCCCAACTGAGATGGAGTTCGATACTGAGTCCCAGGGTTTATACGATTTAGTGAAAACCGCTTATTTAGAAGAACAGCAAATTAACAGCTGGTCCTCCGTCAATAATAACGCTACGATGTTTGCTGGCGCTAAACGGTTTTATTTAACCCAAACTAATCTCAATAAGTTCTTTGATCTAATGGGTGAACGACAATTTACCGCAAAGATGCAAAATGAAGATGTTGTGCTTAAAGTTATTAACGAGGTACCACCGCTGCTATTTTCTGCCGTAGAAACCAAGCGTGGTATTAAACTTAGTTTAGGCGTTGCCTCTAAAAGTGGACCGCTATATAGCGTCGATAATGATGCTAGGCTTATATATCACGGAGGCATTATTTATCGAATTGATCAAACCCCAGCCAAGTACTTTAAACATTTGATGAAATATTTTGGCAGCAAAAGCCCGGATATATATCTGCCGATGTCGGCCGTATCGGATTTTTTCTCATCTATGGTGCCGGCGATAGAAAAAATCGCTACAGTGACAATTGATGAAACAATCTATGAAAAACTCCAAAAAGAAATTTTGGAGAAGTTTATCTATCTCGACAAGGTTGGTGAAGGCATCAGTGTTCGCGTGTCTTTCAAATATGGCGAGCTGTCTGTCAACCCCGGATCGAAAGCGCAACCGACTGAGATTGACGGAAAAACTATCTTGCGGGATACTGGGCAGGAAAGTACGCTGCTTAATATTTTTTACCGGCATGGCTTTGAATGGGAAGACGGTAAACTTTATTTAGACGACGAAGAAAGCGTCTATAATTTTCTACAGCAGTCACTGGCGGAGGTCAACAATCTGGCAGAAGTTTTCTATTCTGATGATTTTAAGACCATTCAGATCAAAAAACCGAATCGCATTGGCGCTGGAGTTAGTATCAGCTCAGATACTGACTTGCTTGAAGTAAGCATGGATTATGGCGATATGACTCCTCAAGAGATGATTGCGGTGCTGACTGCTTATCGCATGAAAAAGCGTTATCATCGGTTGCGCGATGGGTCGTTTATTGATCTGAATACCCCTGAACTGCAAACGGCCGCTAAGCTTATCGATAATCTGGGCTTTTCATTTTTAGATATTGAGAATAAGGTGGCGAAATTGCCCAAGTTTCAGGCTATGTACTTGGATAATTTGGCCCGGGAAAATGCGGAATTTACTTTCGCCCGAAGCGGAGATTTCAAGCGCATGGTTCGGGATATCCGCGAGCCGCAGGACGTTGAATACGAAGTGCCTGAGCCCCTGGTGAATATTCTGCGCAGGTACCAGGTAACGGGTTTCAACTGGCTTAAGTCGTTAGCCCGATACAACCTGGGCGGCATACTCGGCGATGACATGGGATTGGGTAAGACTTTGCAGGTTATCGCTTTTATTTTATCTGAACGGGTAAAGGATCCTGCCCCTTCCATTGTAGTGGCGCCAACATCGCTACTCTACAACTGGTTTGAGGAAGTTGCAAAGTTTGCACCGGGGCTAAAAGTAGCAATCATCGATGGACTGCAGGATGAACGCAAACTATTGCTTGAAGATATCGTAGATGCCGATATTGTGATTACGTCCTATGGGCTTATGCGCCGTGATGTTGAGCTTTATTCCAAGAAGAAGTTCAAATTCTGTTTTATCGATGAGGCGCAAAATATCAAGAACCCGAATACTTTGAATGCTCAGTCGGTTAAACAGCTTAAGGCCAGTAGTTACTTTGCTTTGACCGGCACCCCCATGGAAAATACACTCACTGAACTCTGGTCAATTTTTGATTTTTTGATGCCTGGGTATCTTGGGTCTCATAAATCATTTGTAAAGAACTTTGAGAGTCCAATTGTAAAAAATCAGGATAACGAAGCATTACACGAATTAAGTCGCCGCGTTAGGCCTTTTATTTTACGGCGCATGAAAACGGAAGTTTTAAAAGAACTGCCGGAAAAGATTGAAAGTAGAATGGTAAATGAAATGACTGTGGAACAGGCTAGACTATACAGAGCTTGGTTATCGCAGGCGCGCAACGATTTTGAAAGTGAAGTTGCCACGAATGGGTTTGGGAAGAGCCAGATAAAGATACTGGCGTTATTAACTAGGCTGCGGCAACTCTGCTGCCATCCTTCGTTGTTTATTGAGGGCTATAATGGTGGCAGCGGCAAACTTGACATGATGCAAGAACTTGTTGAGGATGCAATCGGCGGCGGACATAGAATCCTGATTTTTTCGCAGTTTACCGAAATGTTAAAGATGATAAAGAAAAAGCTGGATTCTATAAATGTTACTTATTATTATCTGGATGGGGCTACTAAGGCTGAGGAACGTGTCAGGATGGCACAGTCATTTAATGCCGGCAGCAATGAAGTGTTCTTAATCTCTCTCAAAGCTGGTGGCACGGGGCTTAATCTAACCGGTGCCGATGTCGTAATTCATTTTGACCCATGGTGGAACCCGGCTGTTGAAGAGCAGGCGTCCGATCGGGCGCATCGGTATGGGCAGAATAAAGTGGTACAGGTTTATAAGCTTATTACCAAAGGTACGATTGAGGAAAAGATTTATGCGCTTCAGGAAAAGAAGAAACAACTGATTGACGCTTTGGTTAAGCCAGGGGAAAACTTCTTAACCAAGATGTCGGAAGAGGAAATTCGCGAATTGTTCTTGACGTAGGTGTAACCTAGCTCCAGCTTGCCGCCAGAGTGACAATAACCTAACCAATGCTCAGGGCAGAAGGTAGGAGATTCTCCAGGAACAGGAACCGGGGGTTAATTATTTGAGCAAACAAGAAGATATTCTTGAACACCTTAACCGAGCGAGGGTTAATGAAGAAGCGGTGAGTGTGGAAAGAGTGCATTTTTTCAAGACAGACAAAAGAGTTAACCCCAGGCAGGAGGAACCTTTTTGGATTGCTCTTGGGGAATTGCCTGTTTTACTGTCCGCGCCTCACGCTGTTAGGCACTTACGGCAAAAAAAGATTAAGATGTCTGATCAATTCACCGGATCTATTGTATATCTATTACATCAAATGACTGGTTGTCATGCGATCACAACAACCAAGCTTTATGGTGGCGATCCTAATAGCGACAACCCTTGTATATATAAAGAAAAGATAGTCGAGATCTGTGATAGGAAAAAGGTGAAGTTCGTACTCGACATTCATGGTGCAGCAAGAGAACGGAATTTTGATGTGGATTTTGGCACGAATGGCGGCGAAACCCTCTTGAGTGAGGAGCGGATGGTGGAGATGCTGGAACATAACTTTCAGGACTTCGGATTAAATAGAATCTCTCACGACTATTTTGCCGCAAGAGCTCCCAATACTATTGCTAATTTTGTGGCACGGGAACTGAAAATCCCAGCGGTGCAGGTTGAGATCAACAATCAATATAGAGTGCCGGCGCAAAACCCTGAAGGGTTCCACCGCCTGCTAGGGGCATTGGTGGAAAGTATCAAAGAATTAGCCCAATAGGCATGTTGTCGCGTAAGAGTACCAGCAGCGGATAATAGAAACATAAGTAAATTGATAAAAAGCAGGGGGAACTACGAATGGTAAAAGTCGAAGTGGATTCAGGGGCATGTGGTTTTATTTCAAACGTCAGCGTTACGCCTGTAAATGATCAGACCGTATCGATTGACTTTACAACAGCTTGTCCGAATTTAAAACCGCTTGAGGCTGAATTGAAAGCAGCCAACGGGTTCAAAGAATGCTTTGCCAAAGTCGGAGACTCGGGAATATATGAAGTTTTTCGCAAATACTGTAAGCATCCGGCTTGTCCTGTGCCGTTGGCAGTTATCAAAGGGATAGAAGTGGCTAGTGGGTTGGCATTGCCACGAAATGTGGGTATAAATATCCGCAAGGAATAGATTTTGACCCAATGGCACAAAGGGCGGCGTAAACTAAAGCCACGGCTTAACGAAGAAGATTTCGCCGTGGTTATTATTGGGATCTGCGGGTTGTTGCCTGGCTGGGCGAAATGTTTCCATTGTAATAAAAATAAAATGGATAATTTTGGCCGAAATTTCTTTCGCATTAAGAAGGCAAATTTATTAATTAACGAGAACGTAATGATAATAGCAGAAAGGGGATTAAATGACATGTTGTTTCGAGTTATTCAGTTAATACCTAAAGAGCTCGTCATTTACGTGAACGCCAATGATTCTAATGGCGCTGCCCTGGAAGCGGCAAAAATATTCGGCGTACCGGCCGAAAGTATCCACAATCCTGATGCTTACAGTGTCAAGCCTGTAGGGGGCGAAGATCTGGCATTTGTTTAGTCTGTAACCAGTAATTAACCCCAACGGATTGATGCAAGTACACCAGAAAAAGTAGACTGGCTTCACGGCTGCCTACTTTGCTTTTTTTTTCGGGTTGTTGAATATGTGGCCGAAAGCCGCAGCAAGTCATAGATGTACCTATAGAGGGAGATAATCGTTATGGATGCTCAAACGCATGTAGCGGCCGGAATAGCGGCGGCAATAAAAAACGCGTGGCATGAGGCGGAAGTTTCATTTCGCAAGGCGCTTGAACTTGAGCCCGACCTAGCTGAAGCACATTTTAATTTGGGGCTTGTGTTTATGAATACCTGTCGTCCGGCGGACGCTGCGGGTTGTTTTTCTCAGGCAATTTCGCTGATTCCCAATTTCCCCGAGGCCTTCAATAATCTTGGACTGGTTCTCAGGAATATGGGTAAACTGAACGAGGCTGAAGCTTGTCTTGTCCGGGCCATTGAACTAAACCCTGATAATCCGGAAACCTATAATAACCTGGGGGTAATACAAGCCCGAGCCGGCCACCTGCGCCAAGCGGAGACTTCATTTCGCCGAGCGTGTGAACTGGACCCGGAAAACCCCGGTACCTACAACAACCTTGGCCTCATTTTAAAAGACCTGGAGCAGGTAGGGGAGGCTCAGGATTGTTTTCGCCGGGCGATTGAAATCAAGCCGGATTACCCGGCGGCCTACAATAATCTTGGGCTGATTTTGAAAGACACTCAATGCTTTCAGGAAGCAGAAGACTGTTTTCGTCGGACTGTGGAGCTGGCCCCTGGCTTTGCTGCGGCATATAACAACTTGGCAACCATGCTGGCCCGGATGAACCGCCTGGAAGAAGCAGAGGCTTGTATAAAACGTGCCCTCGAATTAAATCCAAACTCTCCTGATGCTTATCACAATCTGGGGAAAGTATTAAAAGACACGCATCGCCTGGACGAAGCTGAGGCGGCCTATATTAAATCCATTGAATTATGTCCCCAGAACCCGGAACGTTACCGCTATGCACTGGGCCTGTTAAACCTACTGCAGGGGAAATACGCTGATAGTTGGGAAAAATATGAGCTGCGCCGCGTGTTGCCCCAATATCGTCAACCACCAATCCGCTATTGGAAAGGAGAGGATTTGACGGGAAAAAGAATTCTCTTATTTGCCGAGCAAGGCTTTGGTGACACCATTCAGTTTGTGAGATATGTCCAGCAGATAGTCGATACCGCCGCAGAAACGGCTCTTTGGGTTAATAAGCCGCTGGAGCGGCTGATAGCGCATTCTCTCCCAAATTGCACGATATGCAGTGGTTCCGAATATCCTCTGGAGTATGACTTCGCTTGTTCGTTACATAGTTTGCCGCGACGTTTTAACACATCAGCTGTAAATATACCAGGCACCTTTCCTTACTTGTGGCCGGACAAAAATACTTTAGACCGATGGCATGAGGTGTTCCCAGGGCCTAATGAGAGCACCCGCTGCAGGATTGGTGTCGTCTGGGCCGGTAATCCCGGGCATGAAAACGACCAGCGACGCACCATTTCTTTCGCGCAATTCAGCGCGCTGTTTGAAGAGCCGCGGGTGGAATGGGTAAGTCTCCAAGCAGGAGGCCGGGCTGATGATTTGACGGGAACATCTTTTGGGGTAGTCGATATATCTCATCGCCTCGTCGATTTTGCCGAGACAGCCGCTGCGGTTGCCAATCTAGACCTTGTGATTGCCGTGGATACGGCGGTGGCTCATTTAGCTGGAGCTATGGGAAAAGAAGCCTGGGTACTCCTGCCGTTTAATCCCGATTGGCGCTGGCAGTTGGACCGGGAGGATAGCCCCTGGTATCCGACAATGAGACTTTTCCGCCAGCAGGAAGTTGACAATTGGCCGGGGGTCATCGCAGAGGTGTTAAGCGAATTGGACAAGAAACTAACTGCCGGAGTGCGGCGATAAGGCTGTTTTGTACAAAAATCCTGCGTGGCTATTGCAGGATTTTTGCCGTTTAATGGGAACTTGTAAAATGGAATATGATTTAGCGAATGTCAAAAGAATCGCCCAGTGTTACAATAATGATCAGTACATAATAAGGAGCTCATAAAGTGGAAGTTCTAAAATCGATATCATATTTTATCCTTGCAGGCATCTTCGAAATTGGTGGGGGATATTTAATTTGGCTGTGGCTACGCGAAGGTAAAGGTGTGTGGTATGCAGTCCTAGGGGCAATAATCCTGGCTATTTACGGTATTATCCCAACTTTGCAGCCCGCTAACTTCGGACGGGTCTATGCCGCCTACGGGGGTGTGTTTGTTGTTCTATCAATTCTTTGGGGATGGGGTGTTGACAGGGTCGTTCCCGATAAGTTTGACCTTGTTGGAGGACTCGTTTGTTTGGCGGGAGTCATAATAATCATGTATTGGCCGCGAGCATAATTTTACGGCGGTGATTGCACCACGTCCCAGAACCGGGTGGGGCAAAAAAATGCCTGAACCTCTATAGTCAGAGGTTCAGGCCGGATTATATGACCAGAACTAATTGTTAGCCGCGAGTTTATTTATAATAGTCAAAATTCTCCCGACGTTTCTGGATTGCGTCAAGTTTCTGCTCCACAGTTGGGGGCCCCGACCAGATGTCCTTAAAGACATAGGAATTCTTAAAACTGGCGCTCTGCTGAAATGCGCCTTCCGGGGTGTAGCAGGCAAACACCACAGCCTGCTTCAGAGTTGCCGGTACGGATCCTTCATCATTAGTTATTAAGGCATAACTTCCCTGGGGGTCGATCTCAAAGTATAGAGCTGTGAGGCCATCTTCGATGTCGGTCTCCTCAAAGCCAAGGGGTTCATAAAAATCCAGGACGCTTTCGTCGCTCACAATATCATCTCCTACGTAGCTGCTCAGTCATCGTTGTTATTGTATCTTAATTTAGCGGAGGAAACAACACCTGCCGGAAAACAAGGAAACGGGTTATGATTATAATCAGGCATCAATAAAGATAAAGTTATTCAGGTATCAAGGGAAGGGAGAATGTGATATTTAATGCTGGAGCAGATTAAGGGTCGTAGAAGTATCAGAAAGTATCATGATAAACCAATTGAGGATGCGAAGGTTATCCAATTGATTGAAAGTGCAAGACTCGCTCCATCAGGCAATAATACACAACCTTGGCATTTTATCGTCGTAAGAGACGAATTTACCAAACAGAAATTGGCTGAGGCATCTCAAAAGCAAAAGTGGATGCTGTCGGCACCGGTATTTATTGTTTGTGTTGCCGATATCAGATGCAGAATCAAAGATGATCCTTGTCTGACACTTGATGAACATAGCCCTCAGGAGGAAGTTAAGCAAATTATCAGGGATACATCGATTGCCATAGAAAACATTTTACTTGAAGCCAGAAGTTCAGGGTTAGGTACCTGCTGGGTTGCCTGGTTTACCCAAAAGGATATAAGACCAATCTTGAACATTCCGTCTGACAAGTACGTGGTCGGAATCATTACAGTTGGTTACGCCGCTGAAAAGCCAGCCGCTCGCCCGCGTAAGAAACTTGTGGAAATAATCCATTATGAAAATTGGTAAAGCCACAAGTGTCCGACAGAACTGGATCTTAACGTTAATCTAGGGGGGATAAATAGTGGGATCTTGGTTTGAGGTTGAGAAAATAGACAACCTGACTTACGCGATTAGTGAGTACGGACACCCGGAGAAAGTTCATTCTTATTTACTGATAGGCACTGCCTGCGCCGCCCTGATTGACACTGGGCTGGGCATAGGGAAGATTAAAGAGATAACCAATAAGCTCACAAGTTTACCCATTACAGTGATTACAACCCATGCCCACTGGGATCATATTGGTGGTCATGGCGCATATAACGATATTTGCATTCACAAGGATGAAGCTAGTTGGCTGAGGGACGGGATGCCAAGGTCTTTGGAGGAGATCCGGGAGTATGTGAACGAAGGCCCGCTTACCAGACCCTTTCCTGAGGGCTTTGATGTTGACAGCTATTTCCCGTTTCAGGGAGAGCCGAACCGGGAATTGGCTGATGATGACGTAATTGATTTAGGGGCTCGGAAGCTGAGAATTATTCATACTCCGGGGCATTCACCGGGCCATGTCTGTGTTTTGGATGAAAGTTGCGGTTACTTGTTTACTGGGGATCTTTTATATATGGGGACGTTGTACGCTTTTCTGCCGGAGTCCGATCCAATTACTTATTGCCGTTCTGTGCAGAAAGTCTCAGAACTTCATAATTTAACAAAGATTTTACCGGCGCACAATACCTTAGAGGTCGATAGTTGTTTCATTCTTGCAGTGCTGGAGGCTTTCAGCCAACTGGAGAGAAGCGGACAATTGGAAAAGGGGCGGGGAATATGCGACTTCTCGGGTTTTAAGATCCACTTATAATAGGGCTGTCGGTTCAAGACTGGGAGAGTTTTAGAATAAAGAGGTCTGTTCGGTTTTTTCTTGTTTAGGTTCAGCGGGTGGCAGTGGCTCTGTCTGTTGGCTCAAAAATCCAGACAGTACCGTGCGGGTTCTGCAGGCGATTGACCTAAACTCCAGCTGGGCGAAGAGTTTTTCTAATAGCGGCAAATCAGGCCGGACAAGATAGTCATCTAAGACGAATGGAAAAGGCATATCACAGACGATGGTAGCCAGCTGCTTACTTTGAAAGGCTGCCTGCCGGTTATCTAATAGTTTCTGGCGGACGCTTTTGCCGATTTGGATAGTGCCGGCTGAATTGCTATCCACAGCGAGATAGAGTTCTTCGATGGTGCCGAAATGGGTGATTAATTTAAGTGCGGTCTTTTCCCCGATTCCTGGTACGCCGGAGAAATTATCAGAGGAGTCACCCATCAAAGCTTTCAAGTCGATAATGTGTCGCGGGCTGATAACTTTGTCTGGATCAATCCTCCATTCCTGGGCGAATGTCAGTTCATCGATTATCTTATGGTCGGAGTAGCCCTTGACCGGTGACATGATTTTCACTCTTGGTCCGACCAGCTGTTGAAAATCGTTATCGCGGGAAGCGATCAATACATCTGCTCCTGTGGCTGCTGCCTTTGTCGCCAGTGTGCCGATGATATCGTCGGCCTCATAGCCCTGCGCGTCCAGTGCAGCGATACCTGCGGTTCTGAGAACATCCCGGACGAGCGGGAATTGACTGGCTAATTCTTGGGGAGAGGCCTTGCGCTGGGCCTTGTAATTTGAATCTATTTCCGCCCGGAACGTATTTCGGTCAGTGTCGAAAGCCACTGCTACATAGTCAGGCTTTGTTCCCTCCAGAATTTGCAGGAGCATCGCGGTTGAGCCATACACTGCGTTCGTGTAGATTTTTTTCGAATTGGTCGAAAGCGGGTATCCATAGAATGCCCGGTGTACCAGGTTCGTACCATCAATAATAACAAAAGTCGGCACTTTTTATCACCGATTTCCTTTCCAGCTATTTTGGCGGCACCGTTAGTAAATACGGCGCCGATTTTTATAACGACTGTCGATTATTCCAATTAGTAATTAATTCGTGTTGAAAGAACCAAGTACCTGTTTTTTCAAGGTGTACCATGTCGTATAATGATTATAGTGGAAAAGATGAACCAAATGGAGGAAACCTGTGAAAAGTGTTGTAGCTATTTCGGATATTCATGGGAGGCTTGCGGCGCTAGAGCTGCTTATCGCGGATAGTATAAAGGGTAACTTTAGTGATTATCAGTTGGTTTTTCTGGGAGATTATATTGGCTATGGCGAAGATTCAATCAAGACTTTATTAAAAATCAAGGAATTGAAAGAAAGAACCGGCGCCGTTGTCCTTCGGGGGAATTGGGAAGAGATGCTCTTGTATGCGTTTGGGCCAAATAGCAATGAGAAGACAGACTGCGCGATGGAATTTTACCGCAGTGGCAGCAAGAATGTGCTGCAAGAATTGAAGAGAAATCGGTTTCTTTGCAGCACCGTTCTCGAATTTATCCGTTCTATGCCGCTCTATCATGTGTGTGGCAATGTTCTTTACGCTCATTCCGGCGTGGACTTTTCTCTCTGGCAACCAGGCATGTCGGCGCAGGATTTCGCCGAAGCAAATGATATGAGTTCGCTTATTTGGAACCAGAATTTCTGGGAATTGATCATGCGGCCCGGAGTAGAGACTCCTGTCGATGTGGTTGTGGGGCATCTACCGGTGCAAGTCTTATATGGAACAAGCCAAGGTGATAGTTTTCCCGGCCCTTTCCTCTATAAAAATGTGCTGGGAATTGACTGTGGAGCATCAAGGAAAACAGGGTATTTAGGCGCAGTGTGTATCACAGATTCAGTGCATGATGCCCAGTGGAACTATGTTCCTGTTTCTAACCAGAAATGATTTTGTTTTTCTTATAGGCGCATTTGTATTATGTAGCATATAGTAGAATGAGAGATTCTTACGCATCCTGTTAATTATAGAGGGCGTAGAGTGCTCGGCAATGACTTTGCATTAAGATTATGTTTATGTTACTATATCGAATGTTGCCTGAGATGTACGTTAACTTTGATATGTCCAACCTACTTTTATAAATGGGGAATCCGATTGTTTTGGGGCTGTCGGGCCACCTTTGAGTGGATGGCAAAAGCGGAGCTAGGATGCCCACCTGCGAGCGGCAGGTTTGGACATAGAAAGGAACGGCATTGCGGGCCTTAATATTTTATAGTGATAAGGATTTGCCTGACGGCAAGTCCTTTTTTATTCACCTAAATTGTTATCCTAGTGGTTTATGCTGAATTTTGTGTTTATAATAGACACTGAAGGATTATATAATGTTAACCGGAAAGAATTGAGGGACAATGATGAAATCTCTGGTATTGGCGGAAAAACCGAGTGTCGCCCGCGAACTTGCGCGGGTTTTAAAATGCAACACCAAGGATAAAAGTTATATGGAAGGTTCGGCCTATGTTGTGACTTGGGCGCTGGGGCACTTGGTGACTCTGGCTGAGCCGGAAGATTATAACGTCAAATATAAGGAGTGGCGTCTGGAAGATTTGCCGATGCTGCCGGCCAATCTTGAACTTAAGGTTATTAAGAAAACTGCGCATCAGTTCTATGCGATTAATCAGTTGATGAAACGCAATGATATCAAAGAGCTGATTATCGCCACAGATGCTGGTCGTGAGGGTGAATTAGTGGCCCGCTGGATTATGGCTGCGGCAAAATGGAAAAAACCGTTCAGGCGATTATGGATTTCGTCGCAAACTGATGGTGCGATACGCGAAGGGTTTGAGGCCTTGAAACCTGGAGCCGCTTACAATAATCTCTACGATGCGGCCGTATGCCGGGCAGAGGCGGATTGGCTGGTGGGGCTGAATGTCACCAGGGCCCTGACCTGTAAATTCAATGCCCAGTTAAACGCGGGCCGGGTGCAGACGCCAACATTGGCGATGATCGTCAACCGGGAAGCGGAAATTCAAAAGTTTGTTCCCAAAGATTACTGGACCTTGCGCGTAAACTTTGGCGACTTCTTTGCTGACTGGCGCGATGCAGGGGGAAACAGCCGGTTATTTGACTTCGCCCAGGCGACAGCGATTGCCGATAAACTCAAGGATCATGCCGGGATTGTTAAGGATGTTCGGATGGAGGCAAAGAGCGAGCTTCCGCCGCTGGCCTATCATTTAACTGAACTGCAGCGGGATGCGAATAAACGCCTGGGCTTCTCGGCACAAAAGACGCTGTCTGTTTTACAGGGGCTCTACGAGAGCCGTAAGCTGGTGACCTATCCGCGTACTGATTCCCGGTATATTTCCACTGATATTGTGCCTACCCTGCCTTCCAGGTTAAGGAGTATTGCCGTCGGGCCCTATGCTGACCTGGTCAAGCCACTGCTGCAAAAACCATTGACGCCAACAAAGCGGTTTGTTGATAATAGCAAGGTTTCTGATCATCACGCCATCATTCCGACTGAGCAGCCGCTGCAATTGACCTTGCTTGATGCCGATGAGAGAAAGCTGTACGATTTGATTGCTAGACAGTTTATTGCCGTGTTATATCCACCCCATCGTTATAATCAAACTACTATGATTACCAACATAAACGGGGAGAACTTTTACTCTGTCGGCAAGGTGATTGTTGATCAGGGTTGGCGGGCGATAACTTCCCGGCAGGTGGAGCGGGATGATAACGCCGCCGATGCGCTGCCGGAACAGACGCTCAACATATATAAAAAAGGGGACAGTGTCCGAATAGAAAACCTTAAAGTGAATAAGGCAAAAACCAAACCACCATCGCGTTATAATGAAGCTACCCTGCTAACGGCAATGGAAAGTCCCGGCAAATTCATCGAAGACGAAGAACTCAGAGAATCGATTAAACAGGGCGGGTTGGGGACGGTGGCAACGCGGGCTGAAATTATTGAAAAATTAATTCATACCAGTTATATTGAGCGCCAGGGAAAAGAGCTGGTACCAACCTCCAAGGGCAAGCAATTAATCAGCCTGGTTTCAAGTGACCTAAAAACCCCGGAGTTAACCGCCCAGTGGGAACAAGTGCTTGCCAACATCGCCAAGGGGAAAGACAGTAAGGCCGACTTTATCGCTAAGATTCGGGAATATACCGTGGGGTTGGTCAAGGAAACAATTGCCGATACCGCCACCTATAAAGCCGATAATATCTCCAAAACAAAGTGTCCGCTGTGCAGCAAGTTTATGTTGTTGGTAAACGGCAAGCGCGGTAAGATGCTGGCTTGCCCAGACCGGGCCTGTGGCCATCGGCAACCGGAAAAGGAGAATGCGTACGGCGGAATGCGGACATCTAAACATGAGAGCCGCCTGAACCAACAGCTGATATCCGAGTTCAGTGACAACAGTGATATTGGCAGCAATCTGGGTGATTTGTTGAAGGCCGCTTTGAGCAAAAAAGAATAGGGTGTGTAAAAAATAAAAAACGACTAAACAAAAATTAATCGGCGAAAATCAGGAAGATTTTTTGCGGCATTTCGTGTAATATTTAGCTATAATTTAAAAACCAGGAGGTATTACATGAACCAGGTTTATGCCCCCGGTTGCGCCCTGATGATATATAAACCGCACCTTGCCCGAAAAGTACTGGATTTTCTGAATAAGGAGTTAGGCAGTGTGCCCGAACATCTGATATGCTGCGATCATGACCCCAAGCTCCCCTACGGAACGAAAGTAATCAATACCTGCTCCGGTTGTGACAAGCGATACCGGGAGATTTATGAGGGTATATCAACCATAACGCTGTGGGAGGTCCTGGCGGAGAGTGAATCATTCCCGTTCCCTGACTATAACGGCATGGAAATGTCTATTCATGACACCTGTCCCACACGCAGTGAGGAAAGGGTGCATAATGCGGTCAGGAAGCTTCTCGAGAAGATGAACATATCAGTTATTGAGCCGAAAAACACCCGAACTCAGGCGACTTGCTGTGGTGATAGTTTTTATGGTGTATTGCCTGTTGAGCAGGTCAAGGAACAGATGAAGAAACGTGCTCTTGAAATGGCTTGTGATAATGTGGTGGTCTATTGCGTTTCCTGTATCAAGTCAATGCATATTGGCGGAAAAATACCGCGCTATATGGTTGACCTGTTATTTGGCGAAGATACCACCATCGGTACCTATGAGCCTGATGCCTGGCGGGAAGAACTTCAAAGATTTATAGATGAACATTGAAATGAGTAATGCCAAAACTAAACCCGCTAATAGCGGGTTTTTTGTTATTAATTTCTTGTAAATGCATTTAATTAATGGGTATTTGTGGGAGGTAATTAGGTGCAAATGACGAATAAATACAAAAATTGTAACTTTTTGGCTATAAATGCGGCAAGCAGAAGGAGAGGAAAAAAGCAGTGGAATTGGATGAAATTTTTAAACTGTCATTGATTTTGTTTGGAGTCGTGATCCTGCTCGTAATTATTGCCAAGACCATAGTGGTTGTCGGCGGGAGCGAGATCGCGGTCTTAGAGCGCAAGTATTTTGGGAAGGCAATGCCCCAGGGGCGTGTTGTCGCCCAGGAAAGTGAGATTGGTATTCAGGCCAGAACCTTGGGGCCAGGACTTCACTTTCTGGTGCCGTTTCTCTATTCAACGAAGAAGCAGCAGTTTACCTTGATTAGAGAAGATGAGATTGGCTTAGTGGAGAGCATTGATGGTAATTCAATCCCGCCGGGAAAGATTTTCGGGCGCACTGTCGATGGGCATAATACTTTTCAAGATGGGGCGGCATTCTTGGCCAATGGCGGCGAAAAGGGGCCGCAGATTCCGGTTATTCCCGCGGGTACGTACCGAATAAATCCTTTTTTGTTTACGGTAAGGGTTGTACCGGTTACGGTGATACCGTCTGGTCAGATTGGGGTAGTTACCTCCATGGATGGCCAGCCGATTAAGACCGGGCGCCTTTTGGCAGAGAGAATCGAGGGGCATTCAACCTTTGAAAATGGACAGGATTTTTTGGATAAAGGCGGGCAAAGAGGGCCGCAGATTGACATTTTATTGCCCGGGACTTACCGGATTAATACTGACCTTTTTAAGGTGGAATTCAGGGACGCAACAATAGTGCCGGCTAACAAGGTCGGCCTGGTTACGGCTAGAGATGGCAAGCCGCTCCCCGAGAAAGAATTTGTGGCGAAACATGTTGAAGAACACAGCGATTTCCAGGATGCATCATCTTTTCTCGCCAGTGGTGGACAGCGGGGGCCTCAGTTCGATGTTTTAAGGCCAGGGACGTATTATATTAACCCGATGATGTTTATGATCACTCTCGACGATGTTGCAGTTATTGAACGAGGGCAAGTTGCTGTGGTCGTTTCCAACGTTGGGGATGAGCCAAAACAGATTAAACTGGCAGTAGAGGAAAGCGCGGCCGCGATGGGAAATGTTTCTGAAGAAATGAAGAATACCATTGAAAGCCGGTTGCGTAATGGACTTGAGCGATACGTGGTTCCCGAAGGGTTCCGCGGTATCCAACAGGAAGTTGTCGGGCCAGGTACGTATTACTTAAACCGCATGGCCTTTCATGCCTATACGGTAGATACGACCAATATCACCATTGATTGGGACGAAAGCAAAGATACCAAATTCGATCCGTTAAAGGTTGTTTCCAGAGACGGTTTTGAAATGGGGATATCAGTCAAGGTAATTATCCGGGTCAGACCGGATCAAGCGCCGTTCATGGTTGCTAAGATCGGTTCTATAGAGAACTTGGTCAGCCATGTTATTCATCCAATGATAGACAGTTCTTTCAGGAATCAGGCTTCTTCGACTTCGGCCATGAACTTTATGCAGGATCGCCAGAATGAGCAGAAGAAAGCCGAAGATGGAGCGCGGGTGGAACTGGAACGGTATCATGTAGAGTGTGTTAGCGTTCTGATATGTCAGATCAATCTGCCGCCGGAATTGATGAAAACGCAGACCGAACGGATTATTGCCCAGCAGCAGATGGAAATGTACAATTCCCAGCAGCAGGCGGAGTCAAAACGGATAGCGACAGAGAAAACTCGGGCGGAAGCGGATCAGCAAAAGAATCTTGTGGAAGCGGAAATCGGTGTTCAGATTGCCACCCAAAACAGAGAGAAGGCCATCCGATTTGCGGAAGGCGAAGCGGAGGCTATCCGGCTGAAGAAAGAGGGAGAAGCCAAGGGTATTGCTGCCGTGGGTAAGGCCGAAGGTGAGCGCATTTTGGCAATCGGTAAAGCGACGGCGGAGGCTTATGAACTGCAGAATAAGGCGATAGGCGGCGAGGGTGTTGTTTCGATTGAGATCGCCAAGCAAATATCTGCCGGTAATATCAAAGTGACGCCTGACTTTTTGGTGCAGGGCGGAGAAAACTTGGGCGGTCTGCTTTCTGCCTATCTGACGCAAAGCATTGCCGGCAAACCCAAGGCGGATACGCCAGCGGCTGAGCCGAAGGCTTAATGTAGCAAACATAAAACCACGGCTTAATCGCAAGATGATTTTGCCGTGGTTGATTCGGAAGGTTCTCTGAATTTTGCAGGATTTCAGTGTTGTTACAGGAATATATTATCAAGGGTAATTAACGGTATATTATTATGAGGGGGAAAAAGAATGAAATCTCTGCGCTGTATTTTATCGGTAATGTTATTTGTGACAGTATTGGGCTTCGCGTCAGTGGCTGTCGTCAATGCGGCCGGGGCTGCAGATACCCCATATTTCACTAAGCTGGATAACTATGATTCACTAATGGATAATTATAAGGCCGGGTTAAATGACACATACAAGCTTTGGACCAACGATGGTACGATGACAGTTGAAGGTAAAGTCTGGTCCACAACATATACAGTTAAGAATGGCAATGATTCTACCAGCGACCTGGATATCATCCAGTATTACAGCAATGAAATACTGAAAAAGAAGGGTTGCCTGGTGTTTGACGACAGGGATGACTGTGGCCGGCGGGACATTACCGGCAAATTCTACAATGACCAAAAGAAGCTGGTTTGGGTTGAAGCCGTAGCCTGGAATGGCGGCGATGATTATAGAATTACGGTTATTGAAAAACCTTAGTAAAACAGGCTGGCGATAAAGGCCCATCTGCGGCGTTGCTCCTCAAAGCGTTTGCTTGCGTACGCCAGTACGCGGCGTGGCACGCTTTTCCGGTGCGCCTTGCATCTGGACCTTTCTCCCCAGCCTTAGGTTTCTACATTTAATAAGCGAAAGCAAAGATGCGTGAACATTAAGAGCCTGCACCCTATGAATAGGTTGCAGGCTCTTTTCGTACCAGGTATAAAATCGCCTTAAAAATCGTTGCCCGAGCGGCTTATGATTTTGATTCCAGGTATTCGTCATAAGTCGTACGTTTGTCGATTATTCCGGTCGGGGTGATTTCGATAATGCGGTTGGCTACGGTCTGAACGAATTGGTGGTCATGGGAAGCAAACAGGAGGGTGCCGTCAAAATTGATTAAGCCATTATTTAAAGCGGTGATCGATTCCAAGTCCAAATGATTTGTTGGTTCATCAAAAATAAGGACGTTTGCGCCGCTCAGCATCATCTTGGCAAGCAGACAACGCACCTTTTCGCCGCCTGATAGCACGCTGCATTTTTTTTGGGTTTCATCGCCTGAAAACAACATCCTACCAAGGAAACCTCTGATGAAGCTCTCTTCCTGGTCGCGGGAAAACTGCCGCAGCCAATCGACAAGATTCAATTTGCTGCCTTCAAAAAAAGACGCGTTATCTTTGGGGAAATAGGCTTGTGAGGTTGTCACGCCCCACTTAAATTCACCGCTATCTGCTGCGGCTTCGCCCATGAGGATTTTAAACAGCGTACTCTTCGCCAAGCCGCTTTCATCACCGACGAAAGCAATTTTATCGCCTTTATCCACCCTGAAGGTGACTTCATTAAGTATCTTTTCGTCATCGATTGTTTTACAAATGCCTTCAATATTGAGCAACTGGTCACCTGCTTCGCGGTCAGGTTTGAAGGCGATGTACGGATACTTGCGGGACGAAGGCCTAATATCATCCAAAGTCAATTTTTCCAGGAGCTTCTTGCGGGACGTTGCCTGTTTCGATTTAGAGGCATTGGCGCTGAAGCGCTGAATGAAGCTTTGGAGATCTTTTACTTTTTCTTCGGTTTTCTTGTTCGCCTCTTTGGCAAGCCTTAAGGCTAGCTCGCTTGACTCCAACCAAAAATCATAGTTGCCCACAAACAATTGGATCTTATTGAAGTCGATGTCGGCAATATGGGTACAAACTTTATTAAGGAAATGGCGATCATGTGAGACCACGATTACGGTGTTTGAAAAATTGTAAAGAAATTCTTCAAGCCACTGGATGGCTTCTGCATTCAAATGGTTAGTAGGTTCGTCGAGCAGAAGAATATCCGGGTTGCCAAACAGTGCCTGCGCCAGCAGAATCTTCACTTTTTCATTGCCGCTTAAGTCTTTCATTTTTTGGCTGTGGAGGCTTTCGGGAATACCCAGGCCGTTTAATAGTTTTGCCGCCTCGGTTTCAGCATCCCAACCATTCAATTCAGCAAATTCGCCCTCAAGTTCAGATACCTTTATTCCATCCTCGTCAGAGAAGTCAGTCTTAGCATAGAGGATATCTTTTTCGTCCATGATTTCACATAATCTGGCGTGCCCCATGATTACGGTCTTCAGGACTTCGCAATCATCAAACTCATAATGATTTTGCCGGAGGACGGCAAGCCTTTCCCCCTGGGAAACTTGGACTGAACCGGTACTCGGGTCAATCTCACCGGCAAGAATTTGCAGGAAGGTAGATTTACCGGTACCATTGGCACCAATCAAACCATAACAATTACCGGGGGTGAATTTTATATTAACATCTTTAAACAATACTCGTTTCCCGAAACTAAGACCTAAACCAATTGTACTGATCATCTGAGTGTTCCGCCTTCCTCTGTGTAAGCTTTTATGTGCGCCGGATTAAAAACAAAAGCCGACCGATAACGGCGGCGTGTTCTTCGACATGCTTATTAACGATATCACAATTAATTCCATACGTCAAACGAAAAAAACAGCGCCAGCGTTATTATATGCAAAAACACGGATTTATTGATATGCCTGCTGCACGCCAAGGGCTTTTGTCTGACGTGGATGAAAGGGGGATTATTTTACCCGAGGGAGGAATAAGATTCCCTGTTGCCTAAGCATCATAAATAGAGAAGAAAAGGAGGTGCAGGCTGTGAAAGTTATTTGGCTCGCTGGCGGATGCTTTTGGGGAGTGGAAGCCTACTTCGGGCAACTGAAAGGTGTGCTGGGTACAAGGGTGGGCTATGGACAGGGAAAGCTTATAAATCCTACATATCAGCAAGTTTGTGACGGCATAACAGGGCATGCGGAAGTTTGCGAAGTTACCTATGATGAGGAAAAGTTGGCATTACCAGAGCTATTGGAACACTTCTTCCGGATAATCGACCCCACCACTTTGAACCGGCAGGGCCCTGACCGGGGGTCGCAGTATCGGACAGGCGTGTATTACCGTGAGCAGACAGAGCGGTTGGTGATTGTCGATTTTATAGATTCCAAGCAGGCGCTCTACACCAAGCCGATTGTAGTGGAGGTCGAGGAGTATCGGAACTTTTATCCGGCAGAAGAATACCATCAAAAGTATCTTGAGAAGAATCCGGGCGGTTATTGCCACATAAATCTGGGACTGGCCACAGCACCAGAGCGAAAGTAACGCTAGACTATTCAAGGCTATTCGTAGGCAGGAGAGTGACGATGAAAGAGAATAGTCGGCTGCACATATCTCATGCAGGGGCGACCTTTTGTTTAATTTTGACAGGGCTATTGCTTTACAGCCAATACTTTCGGGGAACGCTGGCGGAGCTGAGAATCTATCTGCACTATGCCCACATTATTTTCGGCGGCGTTTTCGTCATCACCCTAGCGGCCTATATCCGTCTGTTTGCAATGAACTGGGCAAGGTGCACCGGTCAAAATAACCGGAAATTAATGAGTTTGGTGTTCGTTATTCTGGCGACAGGAGCCTTTCTCTCCGGTTTTTTGCTGTTTTTCAAAGTGGACTTGGTAGCTGTGACCGGCATATCTACGTTGAAGTGGCACAAAGGCTTGGCGACAATTGGTATCATGGCTGTTTTGTATCATACTCTAGCAGTATGGCTACACTCGAAAACCAATTTGCCAGTCGGCCAGGTATTCGACGATGCCCAGGGCGGATTGCGGACAAACCGAAGAGTCTTCATCCACTGGGCGGCGTCCGCCGGAGCGCTTCTCGGTGGCGCGATGACCTATAAATGGTTGCTCGGAGGGGCGACAGGCAAGAATGTCCCGCAGGGGATGGCCAAAAGATTCAAAGACTGTAACAAAATGAATCCCCAACCGGTGCCGGGATTGGGTTCGCTGCCGCCAGCCGGTGGCGGCTACAAAGGGGAGTTCGAAGTCTTTACCGTGACCGGGATACCTTGCGCGAATTCTGATAGTTGGCAATTCAGGCTTTTCGGCCTGGTAGATAAGCCGCTAACAATTGCTTGGAAGGAATTTCTTGAAATTCCCCGGAAAGTTCAAATTAGTGATTTCTATTGCGTCACCGGGTGGACAGTATACCATGTAACCTACGAAGGAATTCCGCTCGCCCGCCTCCTTGATATGGGGGGGACAAAACCCCAGGCCAATTTTGTAAAGTTCTATTCCTCAGATGATGTCTATACCAGCGCCTTGAGTCTAAAGCAGGCGAGACTGGAAGATGTCATGATTGCAGTTTTAATGGATGGGGAACCTATCCCGTCTGATTTAGGTGGACCGGCCCGGCTGATCATGCCCAAAATGTATGCCTATAAGGGGGTCAAATGGGTCAACGCGATTGAGCTTGTCAACGAGCCGTATACTGGTTACTGGGAAAGTCGAGGTTATGAAAATGATGCCTGGGTTACGGGAAAGCAGTGAAGGGGCGAGAAGATGGATAATGGGTTTTCAATTGGCGAAATATCAAAACTGTATGGTGTACCGGAACCAACTTTAAGATATTATGATAAAATTGGCTTGTTTAAACCTATAGCGGTTAATGAGGTCAACGGGTATCGCCATTATTCGGCTGAACAATTTGAGCAATTGAATATTATTCAGTATCTTAAGTATTTAGGAATACCTTTAAAAGAAATGAAAAAACATTTTGAAGATCGTGATGAGAATAAATTTTTGCAGTTGTTGAAACATTGTAAAGAACTTAACGAAAGAAAACTAAGCGAATTGACAATTGCCCAGAATCGTTTCAATCAACGGATTGAAGAATTGGAAAAGACGTTAAATATCGAAGATGTTGGCGTTGCAAGAATAAGAAGATTGGCACCGAGATCTATTTTATGTATAAGGGGACAAATCAACAACCGCCCGGAATTGGAAATATCACTAAAAAGCTTAGAAAGGACGACTAAAACAAAATCCTCGCTTTTTATTGGCAGGGTAGGGGTTAGTATAGCTCAAGAACATCTTGAGGAACGGGACTTTAGCAACTATAGTGCAATTTCAATTTTCCCCGAGGAGGTTATCGATCGTGAACAGTCGGTGGTGACACTGGCTGATGGCGATTATGCCTGCATTTATTGCCGTAAAACATTGTTTGAATCAACGGAATATTACGACAAGCTGCTTGACTATATTGATACCCAAGGCTACGTTGTCGCCGGGGATTCTGTTGAGAGGCTGATCATAGATCAGTTTATAACCAAAGATCGCCAGAAATATTTGTCGGAGATTCAAATTCCAATTAGAAAAACTCCGTGATGCTGGGGCTGGTTGTTGCTTAGCTTGTGGGGAAGAATCGCGTAAAGATATGCGCGATTCTTTTGTTATTCCGAGAATAACTATTGACATTAAAGTAACTTTAACCTTTATGATTTAGTAAATACTATTAAATAATAAAAAGTAATTAATAGTATTTATAAACTACAGACGAAATAGGAAGGAGGGCTTGAAATGGCAAAATTAGGAGAAGTATTTACCTGTAAACTGTGCGGCAATGAAATTACCGTGACTAAGGCCGGCGGCAATCCACAAATAGTGTGCTGCGGACAGCCAATGGAAAAGAAGAACTAGCACTCTGTTGTGGTGTTAGTTTGGGATTGAAATAACTAGATCGAGGAGGGCAAGATGAAAAGAACATTTCTTCGTATAAGTTTGCTGGTAGTGATAATAATGGGGATGATGGTTCCGGCATTTGCTGCCGGCGTGAGGGATGGCAGTTATTCACCGGAAATGCAAACAGTAATTGATCAACTGAAAAATTTTACCGATGAAAAAGCGCAAGTAGATAAGAATTTAACTACTTTTGATACTCTGGATTATGTTGTATTTAGCAACCAACAGTGGGTAAGGTTGCATGAGAGTCACGCGAAGGATGTAATCGTCAACTGGCCTGACGGGCATCAAACTGTAGGAATAGATAAGCATATTGAAGACCTTAAGGCTATGTTCGTTTATGCGCCGGATACGCAAATTAAAGTTCATCCAGTTAAAATAGGGTCAGGTGACTTTACTGCAGTAACCGGCATTATGACTGGCACGTTTAGCAAGCCTATGCCTATCGGTGGCGGTAAGTTCATCCAACCTACCGGCAAAAAATACTCTATCGCGATGTGCACCGTGGGTCATTGGAAAAACGGTGTTATGATTGAAGAATGGCTATATTGGGATAATCTAACATTTTTAAAACAAATAGGCCTGCAGTAAATAATTTATTTCAGTGAACCTTCGGGTAAGTATCAAAATGGTTATTGATAGTTGCTGCGCTTGTTGAAACTGCAGTTGTATTGCACTTATTGGGGGAAGGTTTTAATAACCTTCCCCCAATATCCATAGACAGGCGCGCAAACAGGTGTATACTTATAAGTAGAGGTAGAGGAGAATGGTTCGAATGCAAAGGATGCCAACATTATTTGTCGGCCATGGCTCGCCAATGAATGTGGTTGAAGAAAATAAATATATACATACCTGGCGGCAGATTGCGGCGAACATGCCAAAACCGGCAGCCATTTTAGCAGTTTCAGCCCACTGGTATACAGTGGGGACAAAGGTTATGGACAATGAATGGCCTAAGACTATCCATGACTTTTATGGTTTCCCCGAACAGTTATACAGCATCACATATCCTGCGCCTGGGGCTCCATATTTTGCTAGAAGAGCTGAAAAACTGCTGGGGAATGAAGCCGTGCTTGATAGTAACTGGGGCTTAGATCACGGAACATGGTGCGTGCTAAGAGCAATGTATCCCAATGCTGATATTCCAGTATTTCAGGTGAGTGTAAATAGCCAGGCATCGGCGGAAGAACATTTCGCCTTAGGGAAGAAGCTGCAGGAGCTTCGGGAACAAGGAGTAATGATTTTGGGCAGTGGCGACGTAGTCCACAACTTGGGAAAGATCCAATTTTCCAGAGCTGACGGCTATGATTGGGCCTATGAGTTTGACAACAAGATTGCAGAGTTGATAAATAGCAATGATAAAGACGGGGTGGTCGGCTATGAGCAGCTCGGCCGGATTGCAGAGTTGGCTGTGCCGATTCCAGATCATTTTTTCCCCTTGTTATATGTATTAGGAGCTGCCCAGGATACAGATAAGCTTCAAGTGTATAATCAGGATTGCATTATGGGGAGCTTGTCGATGACATCTTACGTATTTGGTTGAAAACAATCAAGACGGATAACCCTACTGTATGAGTGGCAAAGTTGCGGCAATAAAGGATAATTTTGTGACATTCCAATTTATTATGGATTGGCTGCGAAGATGATCTCCATTATCTGCAATGTATCGGTTTTGTTAATTTTGCCAATAATATAGACTGTGAACAGGAATAAAACTAATTATTATGGGAGGTAACACTATGAATCAAGACAAAACATTAACCTGCAGGGATTGCGACAAAGAATTTACCTTTAGTGCATCAGAACAAGACTTCTTCGCTGAAAAAGGTTTTACCAATGAACCTGGTCGTTGTCCCGACTGCAGAGCAGTCCGCAAACAACAAAACTCAGGTGGTGGTTACAATAGTCGCGGTGGTGGCGGCTTTCAGCAACGTGAGATGCATCCGGCTGTCTGCGCCGAATGTGGTAAGGAAACTCAGGTTCCGTTTCGCCCAAGTGGTGACCGCCCTGTTTACTGTAGCGATTGCTTCAGTAAGAACAGCCGCCGCTAGTAAATAGTTGGGAAGTAGCGCTGCTACTGGGTGGCAAAACGATTGATCAGTTCCTTATCCGACAACAAGCTGGATTTAAAAATAAAGGAATACGAGAAACTCTTCGCCTAATAGCAAAGACCTGGAAACAGATGATTTTATCGAGAAGAACAACCCCCGCTGTCAGTTAGATAATACGTAGGATAAGCGGAGAATAGTTTATTTTTCGGGGCATCTATACGCTTGGCCTTATTATTACGCGCGGAGGTGCTGGTTATGGCTTTAAAACCTGGCTATGGCTCAATATCACTACAAAATAATAAGACGATGCGGGATGAGCATTCTTCCTTATATAAAAGGCAGGTTAAGCTCAACACTAAGAAAAAATAGCTCCTGTCCCGTCTTCGTCTGGTAGGATTATTATAAATTAAGACACGTTAGAAAGGCGAGGAAAGAATATGTCCAATTCGTTCAGATGGCTGTTTTACCTTGATTCACACGGGAATTGGCGCTGGAAGCGCAAAGCGTCGGCAGCTCAATCAGTTGCTTATTCCGAAGGCTTTGAGAATAAAGTCGACTGCATTAATAATGCCAGGAGTTTCGGCTATGTAGTAAATGACGAGGAAGCGCCGCTTTCGAACGACCCATTTTCTGATGTCCGGCGTCCGGAACCAGACTGACCTATTTGATATATATCACCCAGGCATCAAACTGCTAATCGCCTTTCCCCTGTTGTCTAGGGTCGTTTCGCTGCCAGGATTCTTTGTTTGTCCGGATGAGAGTAATATGCATCGTGCTAATGGTTCCGGGCGATTGGTAAATCGCTCGGAATTACTTCGTTTTAGTTCGGTTAGTTCTGGTGGACGGAGTAACCGTACCGAGGCGACGGACCAAATCTGGGAGGGACCAATTATTATGAATAAAAAGGTCTATACGATTAATACAATGTATTTTAGTGCGACAGATACAACCCAAAAGGTGGTATCGGGGATAGCCAGGAGAATTTCGGAGAATTTTGACAGGGACACTAGTATCAGCAGTATAGATTTTACATTTCCCAAGGTTAGAACTGAGCCGGTGGCGTTTACCAAGGACGATGTTGTTATCATTGGAGTTCCGGTTTACGCTGGAAGAGTTCCTAATATATTATTGAAATATTTAAATTCTGTTATTGGTAATGGTGCATTAGCAATTGCTGTGGTTGTTTATGGCAACAGGAATTATGACGATGCTTTGATAGAATTAAAAGATATTCTGGAATTGAACGGATTTAAGGTTATTGCGGGGGGCGCATTTATCGGGGAACATTCATTTTCCAAAATACTTGCCCAAAACAGGCCAGATGAAAATGATATGGCGATAGTAAGTGATTTTGCCAATCAGATATATAGAAAACTGACAACTCAAGATGAAGTTGCTAACATAGCTGTAAATGGTAATAGGCCATATAGAAAATATTATGTTCCCAGAAATAATAGTGATCAACCGACTGATATCAGAAAGGTCACTCCAAAGACAAGCAGCAATTGTACTGATTGCAAGATTTGTGTAAATGTTTGCCCAATGGGGTCCATTGATTATGATAATCCCGCTAAATTAAATGGAATTTGCATTAAATGTGGTGCGTGTATTAAAAGATGCCCTGCTAATGCAAAATATTATGATGATGAAGATTATTTAAGACATAAGCATGAATTGGAAGTTGAGTTTATTTCCCGAAGAGAACCGGAGTTATTTATATAAAAGGATGCTAAGTCACTGCCAACTGGAACCAGAGATGCATATAACAATAGCCGGCATTAGAAAAATGCCGGCTGTTTATGTGTACGCCCAGAGAGTATTAGAATATTTCCAGTCCGATGGGGCAGTGGTCGCTACCCATAATATCAGGATAAATGATCGCGTCTTTCACAGAATCGTCGAGCCTGCTGGAAGCTAAGAAGTAGTCGATACGCCAGCCGATGTTGCGCTCTCTGGCGTTCATCATGTATGACCACCAGGTATAGGCGTCTTTCTTATCAGGATACAGCAATCGGAAAGTGTCGGTAAAGCCAGAGTTTAAAAGAATGGATAGTTTGCCTCGCTCTTCGTCGGTAAACCCGGCATTGCGGCGATTGGCCTGGGCATTTTTGATATCGATTTCCTGGTGGGCTACATTTGCGTCGCCGCAAATGATCAGGGGTTTTTGCTGGTCGAGGCGCTGGAGATAGGCAAAGAAGGCATCTTCCCACTGCAGGCGGTAATCCAGGCGCAAAAGTCCCCGCTGCGAGTTTGGCGTATAGACGTTTATCAGAAAGAACGAATCAAATTCCAGCGTTATTACCCGGCCTTCCTGGTCATGTTCGGGTATTCCGAGACCGTAGCTGACAGACTGCGGTGTTTTGCGGCTGAAAATAGCTGTACCGGCATAGCCTTTTTTCACCGCGCTGTTCCAGTATTCTTCATAACCGGAAAAGGGCAATTCGGCCTGACCTTGCTGCATTTTGGTTTCCTGGACACAGAAAATATCGGCGTCTACGCTGGTAAAAAAATCATTGAAGCCCTTGCTCAAACATGCTCTGAGCCCATTAACATTCCAGGATATCAGTCTCATATTCAATCTTCCTTCCGGCTGATTAGTAGTTGATAATTGATTATTGTGTGTATTATAGCACCAAATGAGGGGACGGGTAAATTTTTTTTGTAAGTTGAACAATTTTAAATGTGATCGGAGGCAATGGCATATATTCAGCAAATCGTCGCCGGTTGACGAAATTACCGAGATGTTGACAATAAACTCTAAACAATTTTGACGACGCTTACAACAATCATGCAAAGTTTGCAGTGCAATCAGCGGATGCATGAGATTTAACCAGGACTGATAATAGCTGGAATCATGTGTCGTGTACGTTTGACATCCAACGACTCGGCTATTTCTTGGTATAATAGATTTACCGGGAATTTAAGATTAGTATCGGAGAGCGCTGCCACTGGTAATGGCGAAGCCAGGCCTCAACACTGCGTAATGCGGGGTTGAGGCCTGGCTTTTTTATGCTGTCCATCAAACGGAGTACTGAGTATTACTCTCTCTCACAAACTATTAATCTACATAATATAATAACATGAAGGCTATTTACTTTTAATTCTTTAAGTGTAATGAAGTAGATTATACAGGAACTTGTTTTTAAGGAAGTGAAAATAGCGTGTCGTATTTGGACAATTGGCAGGTCAGAGATGCGGGGACAACACTTGATTTACCGTCAGCTGCCTTTGGCACCGGAAAATTTGTGGTGCTGGCAAATAACCCGCCGCTACTTGTAACCGAGGACGCCATCAATTGGAATAAGATAACTCTTGGCTGGCCGGCTCCCACGGTGAAGGTGGCTTATGTCAACAACAACTTTGTCGCGGTGGGCAACTGGGCGGGAGTTTGGTTTTCCGGGAACGGTGAGGACTGGACTTTAAGCAATACCGGTGTCGGCGGCGATGTGATGGCGGCTGCTTATGGCAATGGGGTTTATGTCATTGCAGGAAGGTGGCCAGCAAAACTTTATACATCCCCAGATGGAGTTAACTGGACAGGACGGGACGCCTCTGCTCACACCCACTACGGGATCACTTTTGGCAACGGGCAGCTTGTTGCCGTGGGAGAGTATGCCACTATTTCTACTTCTCAGACCGGGGAGGTTTGGCAATCCGTCACTTTGGGGACAAGTACCGCCGATGATTTGCGTGGGGTAGCCTATGGGAACGGCGTCTATGTCGCTGTGGGAATAGGCTGCAAAATATTAATTTCCCACGACGGAGTTGAATGGGTCCCGGTAGTTTTAGGATGCGAATGGGAGTTATGGGATATAACGTTTGCCAATCACACTTTTGTGGCAGTTGGGGGTAAGTACTCAACGACCATCATCCTGAGCTCGCTTGATGGCGTCGAATGGACCCAGCGATATGTCGGGGATAAAAGCTCTCTCGGGGGAATCACCTATGGAAAGGATACCTTTCTGGCAGTCGGCGCCTATGGCACCATCCTGCAGTCAGATCCTGCCACTGCGGAAATAGCGGATCTGGATATAGCCATGACCAGCAAGCCTGTCCCGGCCACCGTAAAGGAACAACTGGTTTACCATATTGCCATTGCCAATGGCGGTCCTCTCGAGGCAACCGGAGTTGTCATGAAAGATACATTGCCTGCGGTTATGAGCATTGTTTCCGTGGCTCCGAGTCAAGGAACCTATACGATTGCCGATGAGTTAGTTACTTGTGAACTGGGGAGCATTTTAAATGGCGGCGGGGCCACAGTTGAGATTACAGTGACACCGAACCAAGACGGCTTTTATGAAAACACCGCCAATGTCGCCGCCTATCAATATGACCCGACGCCCGACGACAACACCGTAAGTGTTGAAACAATAGTGTTATCTCCGCTGGATCAATGGCCGCAAAGGACGGAGACTGCCGTGGCGGACTTGCGGGCGGTGACTTATGGCAACGGTACTTTCGTGGCAGTTGCCAGTGATACTGCGATCTTAATTTCGCGGGATGGGTATAGCTGGCGCAACGCCATAAAGAATGCCGACGCATTTAGTTTATTGAATTTCCCGCTATATTCAGTAATTTACGCCAATGGCTTATTTGTGGCGGTGGGAACAATGGGGGCGATTTATGAATCGCCGGACGGTGATAATTGGGAGAAGATAACGTCCGGGACGGCAGATACACTCAATGGAGTGGCCTATGGCAACGGTTTTTTTATCGCGGTCGGCGAATACGGGACCGTCCTAAAGTCGACCGACGGTTTAAAGTGGACCGTTGTTCTTGTCCATGGGTTGACGGAAACGCTGTATGGAATTACGTTTGCCCAGGGAATTTTTTTGGCGGTGGGCGAAACCGAGACGGTTGTCGTATCGGCTGACGGTTATAATTGGGAAAAACAAACGTTAGGGACCGGGAAAACGTTACGCGGGGTAACTTTCGGCGGAGGTAATTTCGCCGTTGTCGGCGATGACAGCGCATTTCTCACCTCGCCTGACGGCAGAAACTGGCAGGCGTGGAACCTTGGGGCAACAGGGATAGCATTTCGCGGGGTTACGTATGGAAGTGGATTTGTTGCCGTAGGGTTAATCGGAATGCTAATTCTCTTCGACCAGGGTTCGTCTGCCCCGGTTAGTGCCGGATATACAGGTTCGGTGGCCAATTTTTACGGAATCGCGCATGGCAACGGAACGTACGTAATGGTGGGCGCTGGCGGCACGATTTTCGCATCAGCAGACGGGAAAAATTGGCAGGGCAGCGCTGGCGTAGCGGGAGCAATAACAACCGGCCTGGCTTTTGGCCAGTTTGGCGCTCAGGCAACTGTTACCTGGTCGCCTGCTCACTCGGTTAACTGGCATCAGGTGATGCTAGATCTGGGATTGTTAGGGGAAATGCATATTTCGATCTGTAGTGGTGGTGCTGGCGGTGGACGGGATTCACATCGATGTACAGTAATAATTCCATCTATTGATGATGGTACAGAACTTCCGCCTTCAAACGGCAATGTAAGTCTTGATTATAATATTATGCAGACGAGTGAAGGGAGGGAGTAGCTATGGCTTATCTTGACCAATGGCGGTTGATCAGCCCTGCTGATACCCAAAAAAAACTGCGGGCCGCTGCCTTTGGTAACGGACTGTTTATTGCAACGGGAGAAAGAGGGGTCGTATTGACTTCGACTGACGGCTTTACCTGGGAATTTAAAAGAATCGAAAAATTCAAGGATTTCCGGGGAGTGGCCTACGATTATAACAACAAGAAATTCGTCATTGTAGGCTCGCATGGCTGTATATTTTCCTCGGCTGATACTGAAAGCTGGATTCGGCAAGCTTCTGGCACAACTCATGATCTTCTAGGGATTACGTATAACATAAATACTTTTATTGCCGTTGGCGAAGAAGGAACGATACGGGTATCACATGATGGCGTCGACTGGATCTCGGCGGACGCCGGAGTGGAAGACGATATTTATGCCGTGACCTATGGGGCAAATGTTTTTGTCGCTGTAGGCGCAAAAGGATTGATCCTTACTTCAGCAGATGGCATTGAGTGGGCAGCGCAGCCGCGCTTTACTGATAAAGATTTGCACGGTATAGATTACGGTTCAGATTCCTTTACGGTAGTGGGGGAAAAAGGCGTTATCCTGAGGTCAGGCAACGGTTTGGATTGGATCGCCGCCGCAAACGTGCCGGAGCGGAATCTTTACGCGGTGGTTTACGGATATGAAGCCGTTGTGGCTGCGGGTGAAAAGGGCACGGTGCTGATTAATAGCAATGGGGAATGGATAGCAAAACATATCGATGGGCACCATGATATCCATGCGGTTGCCTATTGCTACGGAACATATGTTGCATTCGCCCAGTGCCGTAGAATATATACTTCCCCCATTATTCTTCAGTACGCCATTGCCCGGGGCCAGGGCATATATGTATCGGTCGGAGCTTTGGGGGCCGTTATGACTTCCCGGGATACAAAAAAGTGGATTTCCCGGGAGTCCGGGACTATTAATAATCTATTGGGGATAACTTACGCTGCCGGAAAGTTTATCGCTGTCGGCGACCGGGGCACCATCATAACCTCGCCTGACGGAAAACGATGGTTCCGTGAAAGTAGCGGTAAAGACAACACGCTCCATGGAATAATTTACGGGAACCCAGGCGGGCAATTTGTGGCTGTCGGTGATCAGGGCGTGATTCTTTCCTCGGAAGATGGTTCTATATGGATAACCAGAAATTCTGATACGGCATCTAAGATTTCGGCAATAACCTATGGGCGGGGGCAATTTGTCGCCGTCGGCGCAGACGGGATTATTCTTACTTCTGATAACGGCATTGATTGGCTGCAAAAAAAATCCGGAATATCCGGGGCGTTAAATGCAATAGCTTATGCGAATAACATTTTTACTGCCGTTGGCGATAACGGAACAATCCTTACCTCAGAAGACGGAACAGACTGGCGTCAAAGGTTTTCCGGAACGTCTGTCAATTTATACGGGGTCAGTTATTTCAACGATACATTTATCATCTTCGGCGATTTTGGCTTTGTGGCCGAATCAAAGCCCATAAATCCGGAAAGGGCGGATATAGCGATAAGCGGGGCCTTGTCAGCCCATGCCGTCGGGCCCGGAGAACGACTGGTTTACCAATTTACAGTAGTAAATAACGGTCCATCCGATGCCCATAATGTCACTTTGCTTGATACGCTTCCTGAAAGCGCGGAATATATATCAGCAACATCAACAAAAGGTGTTTGTAGTTATGCGTATGGTATTGTAACTTGTAATATCGGTCAGATGGATAACGGAGAAAGTACTGTGGTGAAAATTACCGTTAAGCCCAAAGTTGCAGGCCAAATCGTGAATATCGCTTCTGTTTGGGGAAATGAATTTGATTATAAGACAGATAATAATAAGGATATAAAGAAGACGATTGTGACATTCGAACCGGACTAAAGGATTACCAGAAAATATATCGACAATGAGTCGGCGGGACGGCAGACTGTGTGAAAACAGTTTCGGTAGTTGGCTTAAACGATGGTCTAGGCCTGGCAGGAACGGTTATAGTGTAAAAACCGGACAATCCCATGGGGATAGTCCGGTTCTCAATTTTAAAGACAGCATTGTGCACTTTCGGGTGCGGCTTTGACTTAAGGATAAATAGACTGGCGGTACAGTAATCTTATTTATTCTCAAATTTGAATACATTTGTTTCCGGATGCCAACTGCTTTTGCCGTACCATATTTGATTACGGGCAATTCCGTGGCCGTCCATTAAGAGCTCAAAGCTGACGTAGCTAGCATCACTGACATCGAAATGAAGGCCGTCGGAGGCATCAGAGGTGCTAAACTTGAAGAAAATCTTGTGCACATCGCACTCGGCTTCCACTCCAGGGAAGACAAAGCGTTCTTCGCTGGTTGGGCTGATTTCAAACAAAAAATTATCCTGAATATCGGGATAGGTTTTAAATGATTCGCCCCCGTCCAAATGGTGTTCCCGAATATTATAGAATCTGCCATTAGTCCGGATTGTTCCCATAAATATATGGCTCCCAGTGCCAGGCAGCGCCCAGAGATGAAACCCATATGCATCTTGCCAGACATAATAGCCTGGAGCTCCGCCACCGTCGGAAAACCTGAACGGTCTTTCTGTAATCTCCGACGTCCACGCAAAAGCGCTGCCGGTAAAGGCTAATAGGAAAATGACGACCAGCGTTAGGCTTAACAATTTTATCTTCATGCGGCACCCCTTTATCATGTTTAATACCCTTTTTTGGAAATTATATCATATATTGAATTGTCTGTCGATTTGGCAGGTGAATGAGAAATCCTGCCAAGCTTACGAAAGTTTGCAGGATTGTTGTGATTTATAGGAAATAGTATATGGAGTGGATATAAGTTTAGCGCAGGCTATGAACAGCGAAATTTATTTGTTCAGGAAGGTGTAATAATGGACAATACAAACGACAAGCAACATCGGCATAACTTGCAGCGGATCGCCCGGTTGGCGATGCTGGAAAAAGGTCTTCTGCCGGATTTCTCCACCAAGGCAATGGCCGAGCTGAACGAAATCGGGGAAGGTACCCCAAAGGTTGATGCTGCGGTACGCGATATGCGAGGTTTATTATGGTGTTCCATAGATAACGATGATTCGGAAGACTTGGATCAGCTTACGGTTGCTGTTGAGCTGCCACAGGGAGCCGCAAAGATTCTGGTGGCCATCGCCGATGTTGATGCTATTGTGAAGAAGTCCTCGGCAATCGATGATCATGCCAAGCATAACACTACTTCGATCTATACTGCCGCTCAGATTTTTTCGATGTTGCCGGAGAAACTCTCAACCGATATTACTTCGCTCAATTACCAGACAGATCGCCGGGCGATAGTGGTGGAAATAGTCCTTTCGGCGGATGGATTATTGCAGGGCTCAGATATTTATCAGGCACTGGTTCATAATCAGGCCAAGCTGGCTTATAATAGTGTCGCTGCCTGGCTGGAGGGCCAAGAGCCTATGCCACAGGCAATCAGCGCGGTTACTGGCCTGGCTGAGAATATTTTATTGCAGAATCGCCTGGCCCAGAAACTGAAAACTCTCCGGCACACGCATGGTGCGCTGGACTTTGAAACAATAGAAGCCCGCCCGATATTTGAAGGGGACGAAATTAAGGATTTGAAAGCGGAAAAACGCAATAGTGCCAAAGACATAATCGAGGACTTTATGATCGCCGCCAACGGGGTAACCGCTCGCTATCTCTCCACCAAGAAATTTCCCTCGATACGGCGCGTTGTCCGCACCCCCAAACGCTGGGACCGGATTGTTGAGCTTGCTGCGGAACGAAACTTTGTTTTGCCGGAAGAGGCCGACTCCAAGGCTTTGGAACAATTTTTGCTGGCAGCTAAAGCTGATGATCCGCTGCACTTCCCCGATATTTCGCTTAGCGTGATCAAGTTACTCGGCTATGGCGAATATGTCGTCGAGCTTCCGGGAGTCAGTTCCGTTGGCCACTTTGGCCTTGCGGTCAAGGATTATGCCCATTCCACAGCACCGAACCGCCGGTATCCTGATCTGATTACGCAGCGGCTCTTGAAAGCGGCGATAGCAGGAAGCCCTATTCCCTATGGAACTGATGAGCTTATCGACCTGGCGAAACACTGCACCGAGGCAGAGAATGCGGCGAAGAAAGTTGAGCGGCAGGTCGAGAAGTCGGCTGCGGCAATTTTGCTGGAATCAAGAATTGGCGAAACATTTGACGCGCTTGTCACCGGCGCGGCTGATAAAGGAACCTGGGTCCGCCTGCTGGATCTGCCTGTTGAAGGGAAATTGACGGGCTTTAACAATGAAGACGTCGGTAATAAACTGCAAGTGAAGTTGATACACGTCAATGTCGAGCGGGGCTATATTGATTTTAAGAAGGTAGATTAGCCGCTGCTTGCCTGAACGTCATTAAGCTAAAGACATACATTGCAACAACCACGACGGAATCAAAAATGATTTTGCCGTGGTTGTTTGTTTGCGTAACATAGCTTGTCGATCAGGGCTCCAAGAATAAACTTTTATAAGTTGCATATAAAACTACATCTATGATAAAGTAAAAAATAACTTGATTCCAGTGATAAAAAGGGAAGTCGGGTGTCGCCATGGGAACGATAGTGAAAATCGCCAAGGCCTTGAGGAATATGTTGATTTTTTTGAAAGCAGGGCTGTTGATAGCACATTAGGCAAATTAGCAAATTTCAGTTTTGCTTGAAAGTATTTGCTAAGGAGCGAAAAACGTGAAAAATACGAGCTTAGGATATATATATGTGGCGTTATCGGCTTTTTTCTTTGCGATAATGTCGATAATCGGTAAGTGTGCGTTTAATACCGGCATACAGGTGTATGATCTCTTGATCATGCAGAACGCGGTAAGCGTGGTAGTAATGCTGGTATATCTTTGGATTAAAGATAAAAAATCGATCATACTCACCAAAGTTCAGCTTAAAAATGTAATTATTCAGGGTGTTTTCGGCAGTACGGCGACAACGATATTGTATTACCTGGCGCTTGAAAGAATAAGTGCAGGGATCACCGCAATGCTTATTTTTATCCACCCGCTATTTGTTACGCTGTTTTTTATCATAACCAAAACCCGTAAAATTACCTGGGTCAACAATTTGGCATTGATATTGGCGGTAATTGGCAGTGCGATGGTCATAAATGTGTTTAATTTGGATTTGGTCAAAACACCGCTGTTGGGTCTGATTTTCGGAGCTCTGGGCAGCATCACTTACGCCTTTTACAACATATTTGCGGATTTGCGGCTGAAGGATATTAATCCGGAGGTCATGCCGCTATATACATCGGCGGTCATGCTGGTGATTTCTTCTATTATTAATCCGGGATTCTTTAGGTTTACCACAGTTATCAACCCTGAGACAATATTTTATGTCTTGGAGCTTGCTATTATTTCCGGGATACTGCCGGTGGTTTTTATCTATAAGGGGCTTGCGCTGGTAGGCTCGGAGAAGGTAACGATAATCGCCACTGCTGAGCTGCCGATTACATTGATTATGGCCTTTTTGATCCTTAAGGAGACAATGGTCTATACGCAGGTTATGGGTGTGGTTTTCATTATTGGCGCAATACTTGTGTTGCAGAATGAGACGATGATTATGCAAAAATTAAATGCTCAGCAAAAGGCCAGCTGTCGATAAAGGCCCATCTGCGTCTGCCATAGGAAGTTCACTCCCCGAGCGAACAAAGCGACCACATCGCCGCTGAAGCGTCGTGTGCCTGCTTTTCCGGGAGCGCGCTTGTCGTACGCACGCCTGTACTGCCTGCGCGCGCTTCCTCGCAGCCGCCTAGCATCTGGACCTTTCTCGCCAGCCTGGGGTTATCTATACTTTGAACAGCCTCAATTCTAAAGAATTGCGGCTGTTTTTTGCGTAAACGATGAATTTGTAGGCGAAAGACGCGCAGGCAGGAAACTGCCGAAATATATTGAAAATATATTTATAAGATATTAATATAATCTATTAACATCTGCCGTTTATGCCCTGTGGGAGGATCTATGATTATCGCAGGTATCGATCTTGGCTCGGTTTCCACCAAGGTTGCGTTGAATTTTAACAATGAAAGTACATTCAAAGTGGTTGTGCCCACCGGCTGGAGTCCGCGCCAAGCTGGGGAAAACGCGCTGAAAGCGGCGCTATGCCTGGCCGGGTTGGAAAATCAGGCCGCTGATTTTGTGGTCGCAACAGGATATGGCCGGATTTCTCTGCCGCTGGCTGATAAAACGGTTACCGAGATCACTTGCCATGCCCGGGGGATAGCTTACTTGCTGCCAGACACCAAAATGATAATTGATATCGGCGGGCAGGACAGCAAGATAATTAAACTCGGCAAGAATGGCCGAGTTATTGATTTTGTAATGAATGACAAGTGTGCGGCCGGCACCGGGCGGTTTATGGAGGTGATTGCAGCAAAGCTCGGCGTGGACGTCACTGAGATGTCCGACCTGACAAGTGGCGAAACTCCTGTGGAAATAACCAGCATGTGTACTGTATTTGCCGAATCGGAAGTGATCGGACTGTTAGCTCAGGGAACAGGAAAAGGGGAAATAATTGCCGGGCTGCAGCTGGCGATATCACGGCGGATAGCCGCCATGGCTGGGCGGCTTAATCCTTTGCCGCCACTAGCCTTTACCGGTGGACTGGCTCAAAATCAGAGTCTGGTGTGTAGTCTTTCCCGGCAGCTCAACATGCCGGTTGTCGTGCCGCCAGACTGTCAGTTTACCGGGGCCATCGGGGCCATGCTGATTGCCGGGGAAATGTTCAAGGCAAGTTGATTGGCCAGAAAAAATTCGGGATATAAGTGAAGGAGGAGAAATTTATATGGCAGACTATCGTGAAATGTGGGAAAAACTAGGGATGGATCTTGAAAAGCATGATCAACTCTGTGCGGTATTGCCGAGCGCTTTTGGCTCGGTGTTTCTTGAACAGCAAAATCGTCCTGAGGGGATGAACTATTTTAATTTTGTCATAGCCGAAATTCATGGGTATCGTCCTGCGGAATTAGTGGCTCATCAAGAAAAGGGCGGAAAAGTATTCGGGACCTTTTGTGTATATGTGCCTGATGAAGTGATTTTGGCTGCCGGCGCTATTTCCACCGGCTTGTGCGGCGGCTCGCAGTTCTGGGTGCAAGGTGGCGAGAAGGTATTGCCGCCGAATACCTGTCCGCTCATCAAGGCATCAGTCGGTGCCCGGCTTGATAAAACCTGTCCCTTTTTCCGTATTGCCGATATTTACATAGGAGAAACCACGTGTGACGGTAAGAAAAAGGCTTGGGAGATTCTCCAGGAGGAAGTTCCGGTTTATGTGATGGATCTTCCCCAGATGAAAAGGCCTCAGGATATTGCCGCCTGGGAAGAGGAAATTGAGCTTTTCATCCAGAAAGTCACAGAAGTAACCGGGAATAAAGTGACAGTAGAGGATCTAAATAAAGCGATTACAATAGTGAATAATAAACGCCGGGCGCTAAGCCGCCTGTACAACTTACGGAAGAATTCCCCTATTCCCATCAGCGGCAAGGATGTTTTGTTAATTAGTCAAATCGCTTTCTTTGATGATCCTGAACGATTTGCCGGACAAATTAACAATCTATGTGATGAACTTGATGCCAGGGTACAAAAAGGCGAGGGCGTTTTTGCCAATGATACGCCGCGGATCATGATAACCGGAACACCGCTGGCGATACCTAATTGGAAACTTCATCATATTATTGAAACTAGTGGCGCTGCTGTGGTTGTCGAAGAGAATTGCACCGGGGTACGCTACTTTGAGAATTTGGTGGATGAAGCGCAGGTTTCGCTTGAAGGGCAGAAAAAAGCGCTCGCTGAACGCTATATGAACATCAATTGCGCTTGCTTTACCCCGAATACCGGCCGGATTGATGATATACTGCGTTTGGCCAAGGAGTACAAAGTCGACGGAATTATTGATTGTAGTCTGCAATTCTGCAATTTGTATTCAACAGAAAGTTATCTTGTGCAGAAGGCGCTCAAACAAGCTGATATTCCGATGATTCATATTGAAACCGACTATAGCGATCAAGATTTCGGACAGTTGCAAACCAGAATTGAAGCCTTTTTGGAAATGATCAGAAAGTAAGTGTTAGTTGTGGCTGAAGACATTATCGACTATTACATTCTGTTTCCTAATCATATGGAAGGTCTAAGGTTGCAGAAAGCGCTGACTGAGGCCGGAGTGAAAAGTATTATTGCCCCGACGCCGCGTGAAGCGAGTAATTTCTGCGGCATGTCGCTACGCATAACTATGGACAGTCTGGAGGCGGCCAAGGAGATCATTCAGACAGCCGGAGTTACTACCGAGGGAATTATTCCTGTGCGCCGTGCGGTTGGCGTCTGGACCAAATCATGCTGAATTTTAAATAGATTGAGTCGCTAGTGTGGCCGGACTACAGGCGCTGCTCAGCAGGCTAAAGGAGTTTTACATGCAACGGATTTATCTTGACAATGCGGCAACATCCTGGCCAAAACCAGAGGCAGTTTATCTGGCTATGGATAATTTCAATCGTAATATTGGCGCAAATCCAGGGCGAGGGACGACCGATTCGACCCTTGCTTCCAGTATGTTGATTTTGGAGACCCGGGAGCTGTTGGCGCAGTTATTTAATATTGAGGATCCCTTGCGCATCGCCTTTACGCTTAATGTTACCGAAGCGCTGAATGTGGCCCTGAAAGGAATTCTGCTGCCTGGCGATCACCTGATAATCAGCAGTATGGAGCACAACTCTTTAGTCAGGCCGGCTTCGCTGTTAGCCGAGTCGGGTATCGAACTCAGCATTATTCCCTGCAGCAAAGCGGGAGTGTTGGATGCCAAGGAACTGAGTAAAGCAATCAGGAAAAATACCAGAATGGTTGGTCTGCTGCAGGCGTCAAATGTCACCGGAAGTATTCAGCCTATCGGAGAAGTTGGGCGAATTTGCCGGGAGCATGGCATTTTGTTCTTGGTGGATTCGGCGCAAAGCGCGGGTGTGCTGCCGATTGATGTGCGCGAACAGCGCATTGATATTTTGGCTTTTACCGGCCATAAAGGTCTTTGGGGCCCGCAAGGAACCGGCGGTATTTTTGTCAGGCCGGGCATTGCGGTTAGGCCGCTTAAGGAAGGCGGCACCGGATCAAGGTCACAGGACCTCCGTCAGCCTGATTTTATGCCGGACTGTTTGGAAAGCGGCACATTAAACACTCCCGGAATTGTCGGCCTCGGCGCCGGCGTGCGTTTTATACTTGAGCAAGGCCAGGAGGCTATTCGGCTGCATGAGCAGAAGCTTACGGAAATCCTCCGGCAAAACTTGAAAAAGATTGCTGGTCTGAAAATTTACGGCCCGTCTGATAGTAGTGACAGTACCGCTGTCTTGTCATTTACTCTTGCCGATATTGATTCAGCTCAGATAAGTTTTCTGCTTGACAAAGAGTTTGGCATCGTGACCAGAGGCGGACTGCATTGTACCCCGCTGGCCCATCAGACTATCGGCACGTTAAAGCAAGGCACCTGCCGTCTTAGCCCTGGTTTTTTCAATACTGAACAGGAGATGGAACCGGTGATTAAGGCCATAGCCGCAATCGCTAGAGGATATTCCGGTAGTTGATATCAGCCCAAAACAATAAATAGCCTAACCCTGCCGATTATTGTTTGGGAATCGGCAGGTTTTTTTTGCGGAGATCTCAAATATATATTGTGAAGGGTTTTGCGGCTGATTTTGAAAAACCAGGAAGGGATATTAGCCTTCTATCGGGAATGTTTATCTAAGAATAATAAATAGAGATTAGCGAAGGCGGAGGGCATAGTCTTGCCTGGATATTTCGAATCCGGAATGAAGAATAAAAAAATGGAGGGGTTAAAATGGCACTGAAAACAAGGGATCAATATATTGAAAGCTTGAGAAAGCTTAAGCTGAACGTCTACATGTTCGGCGAAAAGATAAGTAATCCGGTGGATCACCCGATGATTAAGCCTTCGATGAATGCGGTGGCGGTCACCTATGAATTGGCTCTCGACCCGACCTATGAGGATTTGACAACCGCGATTTCACATTTGACTGGGGAAAAAATCAACCGCTTTAATCACATTTTTCAGAATGCCGGCGATCTGGTGAAAAAGGTAAAAAGGCAGCGGATGCTCGGCCAGAAAACTGCTTGCTGCTTCCAGCGCTGTGTCGGGCAGGATGCTTTTAACTCTGTGTACAGCACAACCTTTGAAATCGACGCTAAGTATAAGACCGATTATTTCAAGCGCTTTAAAGAGTATCTGCTGTATGTACAAAAAGAAGATCTGGTAGTTGACGGAGCGATGACTGATGTGAAAGGTGACCGGGGACTTTCACCCTGCCAACAGGCCGATCCTGATCTGTATTTGCGGGTGGTGGAAAGAAGGCCGGATGGAATCGTTGTTCGCGGCTGTAAAGCTCACCAGACCGGCATTGTTAACTCCCATGAAGTGTTGGTAATGCCGACAATTGCCATGCAGCCTGAGGACAAGGATTATGCCGTGAGCTTTGCCGTGCCGACAGACACCAAAGGGATCGTTATCATTTATGGCCGGCAGTCTTGTGATACCCGTAAACTTGAGGGAACGGAAATTGACGTTGGTAACAGCCGCTATGGCGGACATGAGGGCTTGGTTGTTTTTGATGATGTGTTTGTGCCTAATGACAGAATATTTCTGAATGGTGAGACTGAATTTGTCGGCATGATGGTGGAACGTTTCGCCGGACATCATCGGCCAAGTTATGCCTGCAAGGTCGGCGTGGGCGATGTGCTTATTGGTGCGGCGGCACTGGCTGCAGATTATAACGGCGCGGCGAAGGCGTCACACATCAAGGATAAGCTAATAGAAATGACGCACCTGAATGAAACGATATATTCCTCCGCGCTGGCCTGTTCTTATGAAGGTTTTGCCACTCCTTCGGGAGGCTATCTTATTGATCTGATGTTGGCAAACGTCTGCAAACAGAACGTAACCCGGTTCCCCTACGAAATAACTAGGCTGGCGGAAGATATAGCTGGCGGTATAATGGTGACAATGCCTTCGGAGAAAGATTTCCGCAGTTCTGAAGTAGGGCATTATGTCGATAAGTATCTGAAGGGTGTGGACTCAGTCCCGACAGAGCACAGGATACGGATTATGCGGCTGATCGAGAATCTGACACTAGGCTCAGGGGCTGTCGGCTATCGCACCGAATCGATGCACGGCGCGGGTTCACCCCAGGCGCAGCGGATTATGATCGCCCGGCACGCCAACTTTGAGCAAAAGAAGAATTTGGCCAAGGCGATTGCCGGCATTCCGGCAAAATAGACTCTTATTGGCGGCGCTGGCTTGGCCGCTTACCTGGATTTGGCGCAGTATACATTAAAAAACCACGGCATGATCAGCGATGATCTTGCCGTGGTTTTAGGTTGTAAGGTGGAGAATAATCGCTTATTACTTACCAACGAATTCGCCGTTTACCCACTGGCCCTGGTATTTTATGCTCCCGTCCGGCGAGTACAAGGTGCCGTAGCCATTGGATTTACCAGCGACAAAACCGCCAAAATAGCGACTGCCATTGGCCCAGGTGTATATACCCTTGCCGGTCTTCTTGCCGTCGACAAAGTCTCCTTCATAGCGGTCGCCGGAACACTCTGACTTCGACCCATAAATATATATTCCCTTGCCAGATGGCTTGCCGTTAACAAAGTCTCCTTGACAGCGGTCGCCGTCGGCCCAGGTATATAGCCCCTTGCCGGTCTCATTGCCATCGACGAAGTCTCCTTCATAGCGGTCGCCGTTGGCCCAGATATATTGCCCCTTGCCGGTATGTTTGCCGTCGACGAAGTCTCCTTCATAGCGGTCGCCGTCGGCCCAGGTAAATACCCCCTTGCCGGTCTCCTTGCTATCGACAAAATCACCTGCATAGCGACTTCCACCGGTCCAGTTATAGATACCTTTGCCGGTCTCCTTGCCATCGACAAAGTCACCTTCATAGCGATCCCCATTGGGCCAGGTAAATGCCCCCTTGCCGGTAAAATTGTTATTTACAAAGTCTCCTTCATAGCGGGTACCGTTGGCCCAGGTATATAGCCCCTTGCCGGTCTCCTTGCCATCGACGAAGTCGCCTTCATAGCGGTCGCCGTTGGCCCAGGTATATAATCCCTTGCCGGTATGTTTGCCGTCGACAAAGTCACCTTCATAGCGGTCACCGTTGGCCGAGGTATATAGCCCCTTGCCGGTATGCTTGCCGTCGACAAAGTCTCCCACATAGCGGTCGCCGGTGGCCCAGGAAAATAGTCCCTTGCCGGATGGCTTGGCGTCAACAAAGTCTCCTTCGTAGCGGTCACCGTTGGTCCAGGTATATAGCCCCTTGCCGGTCTGCTTGCCATCGACAAAGTCGCCTTCATAGCGGTCGCCGTCGGGCCAAGTATAGATTCCTTTGCCGGACTGTATGCCGTCAACAAAGTCGCCTTCGTAGCGGATGCCGCTGGGCCAGGTATATACTCCATTGCCGTTTTTCTTGCCTTTTAGCATATACCCTTCATATTTTTCGCCCGGTTTCTCGCTTTGACACCATTGCAGCACGCCTTTGCCGGTGGCATAACCTTCACTATCCATGTCACCGGACCAGGTGACGGTTTCGTTGAGCCCGGGATAGCCATTCCAGACTTTGCAGCCTTTGTCGGTCACACTCCAAATGCCGTCGGCCATTGCTGTGCCGCAAAATAATGCCAGGAAAAACACCATGGTCAGACAGACCAGAATTATTCGAGCATATTTCATCATGCCATCGACTCCTCAAACTATTGATAACATTGCCGCTGCTCACCGGTGTAATTTTTTCGCCATGAGCGGGGGCAGAGCTATATTACTGCCCAACGAAACTCCCGTTGATCCAGTGGCCTTGAAATAGTATTTTCCCGTCTGGCGCGTACAGGGTGCCGTAACCTTGAATTTTATTATCAACAAAGTCGCCAAAATAGCGACTGCCATTGGCCAAGGTGAATATTCCCTTGCCGGTCAGCTTATCGTTGACAAAGTCGCCTTGATAACGGGCGCCATTGGCCCAGGTAAAGATACCTTTGCCTGTCCGCTTATTATTGGCAAAGTCGCCTTGATACCGGCTGCCGTCGTGCCAGGTATATAGCCCCTTGCCGGTCTGCTTGCCACCGACAAAGTCACCTTCATAACGGTCGCCGTTTGCCCAGGTATATACTCCTTTGCCGTTTTCTTTGCCTTTTTGCATATGACCGTCGTATTTTTCGCTCTGTCTTCCGCTTTGATACCATTGTAGCACGCCGTTGCCGGTGGCGCGATCTTGCATGTCAGCGTCACCAGACCAGGTGACAGTTTCGTTGAGCTGGGGACTTTCATTCCAGACCTTGTAGCCCTTGTCGGTTATGCTCCACATGCTTTCAGCCGAGGCAGCGATGCAAAATACAGTCGAGAAAAATACCATTGCCAGACAGGCCAGAAATATTCGGGAAGACTTCATCATGTTACCGCCTCCTTTAAAATTAGATAATTTTTCCACGCCTACCGAGATCGATTTTTTCAACATGCGGCGCTGGAAAGTAGCTGACTATAATTAATCAACGAATTCTCCGTTGGCCCAATTGCCTTGAGATTGTATGCTCCCGTCCGGCGTGTACAATGTGCCATAACCTTGAAATTTATCATCAACAAAATCTCCCACATAGCGGCTGCCGTCGGCCCAGGTATATATCCCCTTGCCGGTATGCATGTCGTCGACAAAGTCGCCTTGATAGCGGTCGCCGGCCCACTTTGACTTTGGTCCATAAATGTAAAGCCCCTTGCCGGTTTGTTTGTCATCAACAAAGTCGCCTTCATAAAGGTCGCCAGCCCACTCTGACTTTAGACCATAAATGAGTGTTCCCTTGCCGGTCCGCTTGTCGTTGACAAAGTCACCTTCATAGCGGTCACCGTTGGCCCAAGTATATATTCCCTTACCGTTATGCGTGCCGTCGACAAAGTCACCTTGATATCGGTCGCCGGCCCACTCTGACTTAGGGCCCCAAATGTAAATTCCCTTGCCGGTCTCCTTGCCATCGACAAAGTCGCCTTCATAGCGGTCGCCGTCGGGCCAAGTATAGATTCCTTTGCCGGACTGTATGGCGTCGACAAAGTCGCCTTCATAGCGCTCGCCGTTGGTCCAGGTAAATACGCCCTTGCCGGTCCGCTTGTCGTTGACAAAGTCACCTTCATAACGGTCACCGTTGGCCGAGATATATACCCCCTTGCCGTTCCACTGGCCGTCGTGGAAGTCGCCTACATAGCGGTCACCGTTGGCATAGGTATATACCCCTTTGCCGGAGGGCATGCTGTCGTGGATGTCGCCTTCATAGCGTTCACCATCGGTATAGGTATATACCCCTTTGCCGGACGGGCGGGCGTTGACAAAGTCGCCTTCATAGCGGTCACCGCCGGGCCAGGTATAGATTCCCTTGCCGGACATTATGCCGTCGACAAAGTCGCCTTCATAGCGCTCGCCGTTCGCCCAAGTAAATATTCCCTTGCCGGTCCGCTTGTCGTTAACAAAATCGCCTTCATAGCGGTCGCCGTTGGCCGAGATATATACCCCTTTGCCGGTCTGATTGCCATCGCGAAAGTCGCCTTAATAGCGGTCGCCGTCAGGAAGGGTAAATACTCCTTTGCCAGACGGTTTGCCTGCTACTATGTCGCCTGAATAGCTGCCGCCACCAGTCAGAGTTAATATTCCTTGGCCGTTCTCCTTGCCGTCAAGATAGCCGCCTTCGTAACGGCTGCCGTCGGGATAAGTGAATACTCCCTTGCCGGTCGCCTTGCCCTTCAGCAGATTACCTTCGTATTTTCCGTTCGGTTTTCCGCTTTGATAGCATTGTAGCAAACCATTGCCGGTGGCATAGCCTTCACTATCCACGTCGCCGGTCCAGGTGAAAGTCTCATTGGGCTGGGGACTTTCATTCCAGACCTTGTAGCCTTTATCTGTTGTACTCCAAATGCCTTTAGCTTCTGCAGCGTCGCAAAATACTGTCAAGAAAAAGACCATGGTCAGACAGACCAGAATTATTCGGGCAGATCTCGACATGACATCGCCTCCTCAATAAGTAGATAACCTTGCAGTTCGCCGTGGTTAACTTTTCGGGCGGGGTGACGGAGAGCTGAACTGGGGATTACTTCCCAACGAACTTTCCTTTGGCCCACTTGCCCTGAAAGAGTATACTTCCGTTTGGCGCGTACAAAGTGCCGTAACCTTGAAATTTATCAGCGATGAAGTCTCCCACATAGCGACTGCCATCGGCCCAGAAATATGTCCCTTCGCCGGTATGCGCGCCGTCGATAAAGTCGCCTTCATAGCGGTCGCCGGCCCACTCTGACTTCGGTCCCCAGATATATACTCCTTTGCCGGTTCGCTTGCCGCCGACAAAGTCTCCCTGATAGCTGCTGCCATCGGCCCAGGTAAATAAACCCTTGCCGGATGGCAAATCATCAAAGTCGCCTTCATAGCGGTTGCCGTTAGCCCAGGAAAAGACTCCTTTGCCGAATAGCTTGTCGTTGACAAAGTCGCCTTCATAGCGGAATCCTTCAGCCGAGGTCAATATCCCTTTACCGTTTTGCTGGCTGTCGAGTAAGTCGCCTTCATAACGGCTGCCGTCAGCCCAGGTAATTACCCCCTTGCCGATTTCCTTGCCTTTCAGCATCTGACCTTCAAATTTACTATCCGGCTTTCCGCTCTGATACCATTGCAGCACACCGTTGCCGGTGGCATAACCTTGCTTATCCACGGCGCCAGACCAGGTGACGGACTCGTTAGGCTGCGGATCAGGGTTCCAGACCTTGCAACCTTTGCTGGTCACACTCCAAGTGCCTGCGGCCGACGCCACGCCATAAAATACTGCCAAGAAAAATACCATTGTCAGACAGACCAGGATTATTCGGGTAGACTTAAACATGCCACAGCCTCCTCAAATAATGGATACCCGTACCGCATATCGCGCGATTCGCCTGAATGAATTTTCTACCACTATATTCCACACCTTTTACTGTTTTTCCTACTTAACAACAAAACACCCCGCAGGGTGTTTTAGCTTTGCTGGTGGAGTTGCACAACAAACTGTATCTATGATAAAGTAAGGATTAACCTGATAGACTGGGATCTTAACGTAGGGGTTGAGGATATTTACATCAGGCGAATTGGCAAAATCATTCTGGAATGAGAGCGCTTGTTGAGGAGCGATAAATTTGAGTAAAACTAACTTAGGATATATTTATGTGGCGCTGGCGTCTTTTTTCTTTGCGTTGACCTCGATAATCGGTAAAAGTGCCTTTAATACCGGTGTGACGGTGTATGATCTGATGATCATGCAGAATGTGGTAAGCGTACTGGTGATGTTGGGATATCTTTTGATTACAGATAAAAAATCAATCCTGCTCAGCAAAGATAAGCTTAAGAATGTGATTATCCAGGGCATCTTCGGCAGCACTGCGGCAACAGTATTTTTTTACCTGGCTGTTGAAAAAATGAATGCTGGTATAGCGGCAATGTTGATCTTCACTCATCCGGTTTTTGTGACATTGTTTTTTGTTCTAACCGGGATGCGCAAAATCACCTGGGTCAACAATCTGGCGTTGTTTCTTACCGTACTCGGTAGCGCGCTGGTGATAAATGTATTTAACCTGGATGTAGCCAAAACACCAGCGATTGGCATTGTTTATGGAATTCTTGGCAGCGTCGCCTGCGCCTTCTTCAACATATTCGCGGATTTGCGGCTGAAGGATATTAAGCCGGAGGTTGTGCCGCTGTATACGTCAACAGTCATGCTGATAATTTCTGCAATGATTAATCCAGGGTTTTTCCGTTTCGATATTACTTTAAGTCCCCAGACGGTATTCTATGTCTTTGAACTGGCCATTGTTTCAGGAGTTTTACCGGTAATCTTTTTATACAAAGGAATTGCGCTGGTAGGCTCGGAGAAAGTTACGATAATAGCGACCACTGAACTGCCGGTGACAGTGCTGCTGGCTTTTCTGATACTTAAAGAAACAATGGTATTTACGCAGATTATCGGTGTGGTTACGATTATTGGCGCGGTGTTGGTGCTGCATAGAGAGCCGATCATCTTGCAAAAAATTAATGCTTGGCAAAGGGATAAAACTAGTCTACAGCAGAAAATGCAGGAAATCGCGGAGGAGCTTCATGAAGACCCAAGCGATGTATAAAATAGTATTGTTCGGAACAGGTTGCAAGTGCCTGGATTTCAGAAAAATAATTGATCACGACAATGTTGAAATAGTTGCTTACATCGACAATGAGGCTTCCTTGCATGGGCAGTTGTTTTATGACCGAAAGATTATCGCTCCCAGCGAGATTTGCCAATATGATTATGATTATGTCGTTGTGGTGAACAGGTTTTTCGCTGAGGTTGCGGCTCAGCTTGAAAGTTTGGGAGTTGCGCGCGACAAGGTTGTAGGGCCATATATTGACAGCAGTGAGCTGTTAGATAAACATATCGCCATAGTCGATAAACTGGTGAGGGAGAAGTTTGCGCCGCCAATAGGTAAAGCACCAAATTTGATTGCTCGCCATGCTGGTGGGGATTATGTCCGACAGGCATCTTTGGAGCTTGTTGCCAAGGAAATATACGAAAGTGGCGTGCTGGGCAGCGTGGCCGAACTGGGAGTCTACCGGGGCGATTTTGCAAAGCTGATCAATCAACAATTTCCGGATAGGAAACTGTATTTATTTGACACGTTCGATGGTTTTAACAATGACGATGTTGCAATCGAACAGCAGAAAAAGTTTTCTGATTCAGAAGTCAGCCATTTTGCTAATACCAGTGCCGAGGTAGTGTTGTCAAAGATGCCATACCCTGAGCAATGCTTAGTCAGGCAAGGGTACTTTCCTGCAACGACGGCCGGGCTGGAAGACCAGTTCGCATTTGTCAGTATTGACGCTGATTTATATCAGCCGATATACGCCGGGCTGCAGTTTTTCTACCCCCGAATGGCCAAAGGCGGCTATATCTTCCTACATGATTTCAATAATCAGCGATTCAAAGGGGCGAAAGAAGCAACAAAACGCTATTGTGCTGAAAAAAGTATTAGCTACTTCCCGCTGAGCGATATTTGTGGTACGGCAGTAATTATAAAGTAATAAAATACTACGGCGTTAAAGAAGCCTCCGGCATTGCCGGAGGCTTTTTGAGTTGTAGAAAAAGTCTTCTTAATATATCTACGAAACCGTACTCAGGCTGCTTATATAAACAGGTTCACATTGGCCTCGTCGGCATCACCGAGATAGCTGGCCACCCCGGCGAATTCCACTCCGTCGATGAGCTCTTCTTTAGTGATGCCCATTACATCCATCGACATTGTGCAGGCCACCATTTTTACACCTAGCGCTTGTGCGGAGGTAATGAGTTCTGGCAGGGTATTGACGTTTTTATTCTTCATCATATGCTTCATCATCTGGGCTCCCAGGCCGCCGAAATTCATTTGGGACAGTCCTAGGCGGTTGGCGCCGCGCGGCATCATCCAGCCGAACATGCTTTCCAGAAAGCCTTTGTGTACCGGGACGGCTTCTTCTTTGCGCAGGACATTCAAGCCCCAGAAGGTAAAGAACATCGTGACTTCGTCGCCCATGGCCAGAGCGCCGTTGGTGATGATGAAGGCGGCCATAACTTTGTCGAGGTCATTGCTGAAAACGATGAGGGTTTTCTTTGACATTTTTATCACCTACACTTTCTCGATACGGGCTGAGATAATGTTATCTTTTTCTTCAACAGACAAGAGCTTGTTACCAGTTTTCTTGCACCAGGCGGCCACATCTTTAATGAATCCGTGGTCGGTGGCCTCGATTTCGACTACATCACCGGGGCTTAATTGTTTGATTTGGGTAAATAGCTGAACAATAGGACCAGGACACTGCAGGCCTTTTGCGTTGATCTTGATTTCTGCCATTTTGAACGCCTCCTCTAAAATAAGTGGGCTTTAGTTTTAAATAAGTTCCAGCGGATAAGCAGCTATGCCGCCGTCGAGAATGGCGACATTGTCAAATCCGTGCATTTTGAGCAGGGGAAGAGTCAGATACGCCCGTTTGCCAACCTTGCAGACAACGACGATTTTTTTGTCTGTGGGCAGCTCCTTGATCCTGGCCGGCAGTTCGCCTACAGGAATGTTTATTGCCCCAGGCAGGGTGCCGATAACAAATTCGGGCTCGGTGCGGATATCAAGGATGGCAAGCTCAGGGTCGTCAAGCATGCCGGCAAGCGCCAGCGGGCTTACCCCTTTGAATTTGCCGTCCAGCTTGTTGCGCATGACATTGGCAGCGACAATGCTGGAACTCATAGCCATGGAGAAAGGCGGGGCATAGGCTAGGTCGAGTTTGGCGACAGCGTCGACCGTGGCTCCGAAGCTGATAGCTGTGGCAAAGATATCAAGAGGTTTGTCAACGACGCCTTCGCCGATAATTTGTACTCCGAGGATTTTTCGGGTGCCGCGTTCGGCGATGAGTTTAGTTATAATATTGCGATAGCCGGGGAAATAGTGCGCTTTATCGTTGGCTGGCACAAACACGGTTTCAATATCATAGCCGAGCGCTTGGGCCTCTTTTTCGCTGAGGCCGGTTTTGCCTGCGGCATAATCAAATAGCTTGATAATGGTGGTGCCAAGCACCCCAGCCGATGTATCCACCTGGCCGGTAAGGTTGACAGCGGCGACCCGCCCGGTTTTGTTGGCTGTCGAACCCATCGGGACCCAGACCGGCTTACCGGTTAAGACATGGCTATTCTCGGCGCAATCACCGGCGGCGTAGATATTATGCAGGTTAGTTTGCTGGCGGGAGTCGACCTGGATAGCACCTGTCGGGCCTAGGGTGATGCCAGCAGTCTTGGCTAGTTCAGTGTTTGGCCGTACGCCGATGGAGAGAATCGCAAGATCGGCGTCCAGGCTGCGTTTATCAGTATTTATGACGGCAAGAGCGGTTTCGCCGCCAAAAGCGGTAACTCTTTCACCGCTATAGACGGTAATATCTTGTTCTCGCAGGAGGTTTTCAACATGTAAGGCAATGTCTTTGTCAAAATGCGGCAAGACATGGTCATAGGCTTCGATTACAGTGACGTTTAGATTCTGGTGTTTAAGATTTTCTGCGGTCTCCAGTCCGATAAAGCCGCCGCCGATGATAACGGCGTTTTTCACGCCGCGGGTGTCGATAAGTTCGCGAATTATCACGGCGTCGTCCACGGTGCGGACGGTAAATATATTTTTTAGTTCGCGGCCAGGGAACGGCGGGATGATGGGGGCTGCGCCGGTGGCAAGGACTAACTGTTTATAGTGAAAAGTTTTTACGCTGTTTTGCCCAAGATCTTTGACCATCACCGCTTGATTGGGGGTATCAATTTCCATAGCCAAATGGCGGGTAAAAACGTCAATATCAAACTCGGCTTTTAGTTCTTCCGGTTTTTTGACGATTAATTCCCGCTGTTCGTGAATGATGCCTCCGATATAATACGGCAGACCGCAGCCGGCATAGGAGATGTTGGGACCACTTGTTACAATGGCTACTTTCAGGAGCGGATTTTCGCGTTTGGCTTTGGCGGCGGCCTTGGTGCCGGCGGCTACACCGCCAATGACCACAAGATCGTAATTCATAGTACCGACCTCCTTAATAAAATCCAGGCAATATGTTCGCTACCCCCAACACCCTATCCCCTGGGGGAGGGGGTGTATTAATAATATATCATCCCCAAGCGTAACTTGCAAGTGGAATAAATCAACAAATTCGGCGAGGGAGAAACATTAGCTGTTTTTTGGTAAAGAGAAATACTATTGTCAGGCGTAGTATTTCGGGTGTACTTGCAAAAAAAACCTATAAGTTAGAAATTCCAGCAGGATTTTTTGCATATATATAGGGAAATAATTTGAGGATAGAATCGGGTGCGATTGAAGGAGCGTGGAGGATTAATGGAACAGATTAACGCGCGTAGAAGTATCAGAAAATATCTTGATAAACCGGTTGAGGATGAAAAGATTATTCAATTACTGGAGAGTGCGAGGCTCGCTCCATCTGACACTAATACCCAGCCCTGGCATTTTATTGTCGTGAAATCTGAAGCGACCAGGCAAGAATTGGCGAAGGTGTCGCATAACCAAAAATGGATGGCTGGCGCTCCGGTTTTTATTGTGTGTGTCGCCGACATACGTCGGGTGATAAAGGATGATATAGAGCTGACGCTGGATGAGCAGAGTCCGCAGGTGGAAGTCAAACAAGTATTAATAGATACGGCAATTGCGATGGGGCATATTGTGCTTGAAGCCTGCAACTTAGGGTTAGGAACTTGCTGGGTCTCCTGGACTACCCAGGAAGAAATCAGACCGGTATTAAACATTCCCGCTGACAAGTACGTAGTTGGTATTATTATTCTCGGGTACCCCCGGGAATCACCGGCAGCCCGGCCACGGTTGGGTATGGAAGAGATAGTCCATCACGAAACTTGGTAAAACCCAGGCTGGCGATAAAGGCCCAGCTGCGTCGTTGCTCCTCAGACCGATTGCTAGCGTACGCCGGTACGCGTCGCGTCTCGCTCTTACGGTGCGCCTTGCATCTGGACCTTTCTCGCCAGCCTGGTGCTTATCCACAAGCAAGAAAAAACCTGCCGTTTTCAAAAATCGGCAGGTTTTTCTATGCTGCGTTACTTGTCGGCCTGATGGTAAAGGCCAACAGAATTGCCACAAGGAGTAAGGCAGCCGAGGTCAGATAAGCCATGACGTATGAGCCGGTCAAATCGATGGCCCAGCCAGCCGAAACCGGGCCGAATATACCGGCGAAGCCCCAGGCGGTAAATACTAGACCATAATTGCCGCCGAAGTTCTTCATGCCGAAGAAATCGGCGGTGGCAAGTGGAAACAAAGCAAAAGCAGCGCCGTAAGCCAGACCGGTAAGTGCTGTTCCCAAAGCCAGGAGTGCAGGTGTTGTGTAGTGAGCGAATAATGCCAGATTAATAGCCTGGAGGGTGAATATTATTATCATGAGGTTGGGGCGACCGTACTTATCGGAAAAGAATCCGGCCACCAGTCGGCCGAGGGTGTTAAATATGGCGAAGATAATTACCAGGTAAAATCCATTCTCCCAATTTGCCTGGGTTTTGGCGATTGTCGCAATATGGGCCATGATCATCAACCCTGCCGAGGCGGCGAAGAAGTACATCAGCCATAGTTTCCTGAATGTCACCGTTTTGATCATCTCACGCCATCCAAAGTCGTGGGAGGCGTATTCTTTTGTTTGAACCGGCAATTCGCGGGAGACTGATTTCGGTTTGAAACCGACTGGCGGATTAGCTAAAAATTGCGCGATGGTCGTCAGAATTATAAAGGTAACTACCCCTAAAATTAATAATGTGCGGGTAATGTCATAATGGTGAAGCAGCGAGTTGGCGATTGGTGCGAAATATGTGGCGGCCAATCCGATACCGCCAACCACTATTCCGGTAATAAGCCCTTTTCTTTCAGCCGGAAACCATTTGACACTGGAAGGGATTGTTGTTGAAAAACACAGGGCATTGCCGATGCCGGTTATTCCATAGGTTATCGCCATAAGGATTGGAGTGTGGGAAAAACTGCAGGAAATCAAACCGGTTCCCAGAACAATGCCGCCGATGGTAGCCACTAACCGCGGCCCAAATCTGTCTTGCAGTCTGCCGGCGAAGATCATTGTCAGTGCAAATATGGCCGTATATGTTGTGTAGGGCAGGGAGGCGTCGACATTAGACCAGTGCCACTCGGTAACCAGCGCCTTTTTGAAAACACTCCAGGAATAATTGATACCCATGGTAAGGTTGATGCCTGTTGCCGCCGCCAAAGCAATCCAGGGGCGAAAGTTACTTGTTCCGTTATTTTGGCGCATCTATTTTTAGGCCTCTTTCTGCATATCGGTGAGAATCCAGAACCGTACAGGAGTATCTATTGACGAAGGGGTACGGTTACTCTTCGCCAAGTTTCAGAGGAATTCGGACAGTCACAGTTGTGCCTTCTCCTGGGGTGCTTGTTACCTCAATTGTACTGTCATGTTGCTTGGCAATCCAACTGGCGATTGATAGACCTAGACCAGTACCACCGCTGATTTTTGCGCGGGATTTATCTACCCGGTAAAATCGATCGAAAATTTTGGACTGTTCTTCCACAGGTATTCCTATCCCCGAGTCTTGAACAGTTACGGCCAGATGACTACCGGTTTTTTGTGAAGAAATACTGATCTTACCGCCTACAGGTGTGTATTTAATGCTATTCTCGATGAAGACGCGTAGCATTTCTTTAATGGAGGAAGCATCCGCATAGACAACGGCAGAGTCATTTTGGTTTAGCGTTATTTGATGACGCGGTGCTATCAGGCGTGTTTCTTGGACGATTTTATCGATAAGCTGCTCCATGTTGGCAGGGGTTTTGTTAATTATTTGTTTTTGCTGATCTGTTCGTGCCAGGAAGAGCAATTTTTCAATAAGTCCATACATATTGGATGCTTCCGATTTTATTGCGCCGATGCCTTCTTCCAAGGCCGCCGGATCTTGCTTGCCCCAACGGTCCAACATATCCGCATAGCCACTTATGACTGTGATGGGGGTGCGCAGTTCGTGAGATGCATCTGAGACAAAACGCCGCTGTTGTTCAAATCCGGTTTGAATTCGGTTAAGCATATGATTAAAGGTATTGGCCAATTCCTGTAGTTCGTCGTTGCTGCCGGTAACGTTGATGCGTTTCCCCAGGTCGTTGATCTCAATTTCCTTTGCGGTGTTGGTAATATCGCGGATGGGGCGCAGAATCCGGCGGCTGATAAAGATGCCGGACAGCACCGCGATAAAAAGTCCCAGTGCATTGGTTACCAATAGACTTTTGATCAGGATTTTCAGGAAATGGGTATGTTCTGACAAAGATTTTATGAAATACAGTTGATATAACCGGCCATTTTGCCAAATGGTATATTTGGTGTAGAAAAAATAATTATCATTAACAGATCCCATTTGCAAATGTTGTTTTTTAAAAGGGTCAAGTTGTAATATGTTAATGTCTTCCTCATCTTCCGTTATGAGCCTGCGATTTCCAAGAATGTAGGGATCACTGTCAATTACAAGGCGCTGCTGCTCGTCAAATATTTGCAGAATAACCCCCGGTTCAAGATGAATGGCGGTCAGCAGACTATGATCCACCGGATTTTCCATAGCAAGATAGCGCATGACGCTATTTTCGCTTTGGGTTATGTCATCATCCGCCTGGGTATAGAGCACATGAAATAGCCCCGCCACTGTCAGCGAACTGGTCAGAATCAATATGCAGGATAGAATGACGGCGTATAGGATCGCGAGCTTGATCGACACTGGTATTGCGAAAGTTTTAATCTTTGACCACATAGCCTACTCCTCTGACAGTGTGAACATACTTTTGTTCAAACGGCTCGTCCAATTTGCTCCGGAGATAACGGATATATACGTCCACAACGTTTGTGTCGCCCAGATATTCATAACCCCAGACTTCCTGCAGAATGCGTTCGCGATCAAGCACCAGGTTTTTATTGCGTAACAGATATTCCAGAAGGTCATATTCTTTCTTGGTTAATTCCACGACCTGACCGTCAACCTGAACTTCATACCTGCTCGGAAATAACTTCAGGTTCTTAACGCTTAGTTCGCTTTCATCCGGCATTTGGGAGGGGACTTTATTTTTGCGGAGTGCCGCCCGGATGCGGGCGAAAAGTTCCGGGATGGCAAAGGGTTTAGTAATATAGTCGCTGGCCCCACTGTCCAGCCCGGTGACTTTATCGTTGACCTCGTCTTTGGCGGTCACCATAATAATGGGAAGGTCGGACACTTCACGAACCCGACGGCAGACTTCTAACCCATCCATTTCCGGCAGCATTACATCTAATAATACAAGATCGAAGGTTTCCTGCATAATCCGGTCCAGCGCTTTGCGACCGGTCATTTCGATCGCGGTCTGAAACCCCTCGTGTTCTAACTCCATTTGCAGAAAACGCGCGATTTTCCACTCGTCTTCTACGATAAGGATTTTTTTATCAGCTGTAGCCATATTGTCCTCCCGATTTCGCCAACGTGAAGTGTTCAACTATATAAAAGCATTTTTTCGCGGATATAGGAAGAGTACATCCTGGTTTTTAATCCGATTCTAATCTTGGTTTAATGGTGCTGTAATCTGCAATGGGTATTATATTCTTAGAGCAACAAACCGGGGAGGAATTAATGATGACTAAAGATTTCACCATCCAAGTCAAAAATACCTTGGTGGCTCACAAGAAGAAAATCGCGAGTATCGTTGTTATAGCTATATTACTTGGAGTATTAGCTGTCGGGGCTCACGCCATGTTCGAGGTGAAAGGTATTGTGACAAGCGTAAACAACAACAGCATTACGGTAGCCGATTTTCTCAGGACGCAAACAGTGGATCTTACGGGTTATCCGGCAAATATTGCCGATATTAAACCCGGAGATATGGTCAAGATTAAAAAGAATTTACAGGGAAATGTTATCTACCTCCGGGTATTTTCGCCCCGCGATGGCGAATGTGGCACTGAAAGAGAGCATGATTAATAAACTGACCAGCTTTCCAAACCGGTCGATAAATCACAGCGAACGGATGGCTGCGGCTAAACGTCGTGACCACCCGTTCGCTTTAAGATATACCTGCCGGCTTGGCGCAGGTAATGGGAAGGAAAATGACGAATGGAACTAATATATACCTGGGTCATTCAATATATAAATATTTGGGGCTACCCGGCAATCTTCATTGGTATGGCACTGGAAAGCGCCTGCCTGCCTGTGCCGAGTGAATTAATCTTTGGCTTTGCCGGTTACTTGGTATTTCTGGGACAAATGGATTTTATACCCGCGGTTGTCGCTGGGGTGGCCGGGGGACTCCTTGGTTCGGTACTTTCTTATTTGGTTGGTTATTATGGTGGGCGTCCGCTGGTGGAGAAATACGGACACTGCATTTTTTTGTCGAGGCGGCATGTTGACATGGCTGAGCGTTGGTTTGAATGCTATGGGACGAAGGCCATCTTTTTTAGCCGGCTGCTACCGATCGTACGAACCTTCATTTCGCTGCCTGCCGGTTTTTCCAGGGTTCCTTTTAATCAATTTATAGTTTATACTATATTAGGATCAATACCCTGGACAATTGGTTTGATTTACGCGGGAATGTTTCTTGGCGAAAACTGGTCCCAGGTTGAAACTTTTGGCCACAGCGCCTCTTTGCTGGTAGGAATTGGCCTGCTAATAATGGGAATACTGTGGTTGAAGCATAGTAAGAGTGAGATGAGTACGGGTTGACTTTGCAATAATATTAAACAAGGGTTGAGAGTGTGACGAAAATAACTGAGCAAAACAGACAGGCCAATTCGGCCAGCTTTTTTTTCAAGGGTACGCTTATTTTGACGGTTGCCGGCATAGTGGTTAAAGTCATTGGCAGCTTAAACTGGATTATATTATCCCGGGTGCTCGGCGGCGAAGGCATTGGTATATATCAAATGGCCTTCCCGCTATATCTGTTGGCGCTAAGTGTTTCATCCGCGGGTGTTCCGGTGGCTATTTCCATTATCACAGCCGAGAAGATAGCTCTTCGGGACTACCGGGGAGCTAATCGCGTTTTTAACCTGTCCTTCATGCTGATGATTGTTACCGGCATTACCCTGAGCGTGGCACTATATTTTGGAGCCGGATGGCTTATACATGAGCGGATTATCCGTGATGCGCGGGCGTATTACTCGCTTATTGCCCTGTCGCCGGCGATATTTTTGGTGACCTTGCTGTCCAGTTTCCGGGGATATCTCCAGGGCTGGCAGATAATGACTCCCACCGCTGTATCGCAAATCGTCGAACAGTTATTTCGTGTAGGCGCTATGCTTGTTTTTGCCAGCCTTTTGCTGCACCGGGGCTTGGAGTTCGCCGCTGGGGGCGCCAGCCTGGGAGCAGGCGTGGGAGCGGCCGTAGCCTTACTTGTGCTAATATATTACTATCTCCGTCTGGAAAAAAGCATTCAGCACAAGGCTTTGGCGGAATCAGCAGTAGTTTGCCAGGAAGGCAGAGGCAGCATTCTTCGGCGGGTGGCAAAATTGGCGTTGCCAGTGTCGCTATCCAGTATCATGCTTCCTTTGGTGGCGAATCTGGACTTGTTTATTGTGCCGCTGCGGTTGGAACACGCGGGGTATTCAGTGGCGCAAGCGACAACCATGTTCGGGTATTTGACCGGCATGGCCGTGCCGCTCGTGAATTTGACGACAATTTTGACCGCCGCGCTTGCTACCAGCCTGGTGCCAATTATTTCCCAGGCGTATTCGCTTGGCGCGAAACAAGATGTCTTCTATCGCACGGCAGGAGCAATGCGGCTTGCCAATATTGCGACAATTCCTTTTAGTGTGATCTTGTGGATATTGGCCACACCGGTGGTAACTGCGATCTACCATGCCCCGGCAGCCGGTGACGCCACCCGGGTTCTGGCGGCAGGAGTATTCCTGCTCGGTATTCACCAGGTCACCACCGGCGTGTTGCAGGGCTTGGGCCGGACTGCTATTCCCGTAATAAATATGGGGGTATCCGCGGTGGTCAAGGTGGCCCTTAACTGGGTGCTTACCGCCATCCCTACGCTTGGAATACTGGGAGCTGCCTGGGCGACTCTGGCTGATATCGGGATTGCCGCGGCTCTGAACTTATATTTTGTCTATCGGTATACTGGATACGTTCTTAACGGCGCCGATTTATTGAAAAATGTTGTGGCGGCAGGCGCCATGGGCTGGGTCGTTTACTTTGGTTACAGTACGCTGATGACTGTGCTGGGTAGCGAACTATTGGCAATTAGCCTGGCCCTGTCGTGCGGCGCTATCGTTTATGGAGGATTGATGCTGGCCACAGGGGGCATGACCAAGCGGGATTTTGAGAGGCTGCCGTTTATTGGTCCCAGGTTAATAAAACGTCCCTGATAGAGCCGGAGCCCAACAGTTTGCATGCCAGATTGGAAGGTGAAGCAGTGTGCTAAATAAAAAAACGCTTTTAAATATTTCGGTCATCGCCTTATTGGTGGTTGGCTCGTTACTGGGATTTTCAGCCGAACCGCTTGTAGCGGCCTCGCCACCGGCCCATATTACCCTAACCTGGACTGGCAACCCGGAGACAACGCAGACAATTACCTGGGAGACGGATGCTACCGCCGCTGAAGGGCAGGTGGAGTACACTGAACTCGAGGCGGCGAAGTCATTTCCCGGCAATGCCAAAATGGCTGTAGCCAAAGTTGCTGAATTGTCGACTAATTTGGGCAGCATAAATATTCATTCGGTGACGCTGGCCAATCTCAAACCCGGTACCCGCTATACGTATCGCGTCGGGTATGGAGCGTGCTGGAGTGAACGGCACACTTTCGTCACTGCCGCCGCCAAAGTAGCGCGGTTCAAATTTCTCGTCTTCGGCGATTCTCAAAGCGCCAGCTATGATGTGTGGGGGACCACGCTCACGCATGCTTATCTGGCCAATCCCGGCGCCGCCTTTCTCATCAACATGGGTGACTTGGTGGATGTGGGGCAGGACGAGGCGCAGTGGAACGGCTGGTTTGCAGCCGCCAAGGGAGTGATTGATACCATTCCGATAATGCCGTTGGTCGGCAACCATGAGACTTATACTCCGTATATGGATATCCCGGAAAAGCGGTTCTCACTGCCGTCATATTTTACCGCCCAGTTCAAGCTGCCTGCCAATGGTCCGGCAGAGCTTAGGGGACAGGTATATTCCTTCGATTATGGCAATGTGCATTTCAGTGTGCTGGACAGCCAAGTCGGAGAAGAGCAGCGGTTTGTTCCTGCGATGGTTGAACTTGAGAAAGCCTGGTTGGAGAAAGACCTGGAGGCGACTGATAAAAACTGGAAAGTGGTCCTGGTACATCGGCCGCTTTATAATAATAAGTTATCTGACGATAATGGCAAGATTCGCGGAGTTTTTATTCCCATCCTGGATAAGTTTCATGCCGATATTGTTTTTACAGCTCATGATCATGTCTATGCCCGCACCTATCCGCTAAATAACGGGGTGCCGGTAGAGAGCTTCGCTAAGGGCACAGTGTACGTTGCCACTGGCCGGAGCGGCACCAAAACTTATCCGAATACAGTTGCCAAAGGGTGGAATAAGTTTTTTTATAATCCCCAGGATGAGCCGAATTACATTACGGTGGAAGTGGCAGGTAATATTTTAACGGTGAAAGCCTTTAAACAAAGTGGGGTTCTTATTGACGTCTGGAGCATCGACAAAGGGAAACCTTCATCTCATCTATAATGGAAAAAGCTCATAATACGCTGTTATTGTGGGCTTTTTTGTTGCGAAAATAATAGTCGCGTTATTTTCAAGTTTAGAGCGCAATTGTATGGTATACTGGGAGTATAAATATGTAATATTGCAAAAAATGGAGAAATCTTGTTGCGCTGTTGGTTGAGGTTGGGCCGAAAGCAGGAAAAGAATGAGAAGCAGGTATTATTGGCTATCGGAGAACTCTTTCCGATATAAAGACGATGGCCTGAAAGGAGTGCAACCCAGTACATGAAGACTCACGCTGATATTGTAAGCATATTGCGGAATGAGGAAAGTGCCTTAAAAACTGAATTCGGTATGAGTGAGCTCGGGCTTGTTTCTGCTAATGTCGAGTTTAAGCCGGTTGCTAATGTCCGCCTGTTTGTTGACGGAATGGAATCCTCTGGCTTTGAGCGGTTGGAGAGCTACTTGTCAAAGGAGCTGGAGTTGACTGTCGAAGTAATCGCCAGGTCGGGTGCCAATGGGACTTTTCGTTATGCGTTTACCAGACCCCGGCCGTGAATGCAGGCAAATGCTGGACTGGCAGGGCCGAATTTAGAGATGAAATAGCAGCGACAATTTGAAGATATATAATTAATAGTGAATATTGGCGATCGGAATCCTGCAATGGTGGGATTCTCATTTTTTTGAGGCTAAGGGGTAATAACCGTGAGATTATATATTGCCGAAAAACCTAGTATGGCGGCGGAGATCGCGAAATATCTCCCCGGCCCGCTGAGCCGCAAGGATGGATATATTACGACCGGTGCAGGGATAATTACCTGGGGGTTCGGACATATATTAAGGCAGGCGGAACCGGGCGAATATGACGCAAAATATGAAAAATGGCGAATGGAAGATTTGCCGATCATTCCCGAAACCTGGAAGCTCCTGGTGGCAGATTCTTGTCAAAAGCAATTTGGCGTGGTTAAACGGTTAATCGGCGAAGCTACGGAAATCGTGCATGCTGGTGACCCGGACCGCGAGGGACAACTACTGATTGATGAAGTCCTAGAGTATGTCAATAATGATAAGCCTGTCCAGAGGATACTGCTCAACGCTCTTGATGGACAAAGCATAAAGAAAGCTATCGCAAATTTGCGGGACAATAATGATTTTCACAATCTCAAACAATCTGCTCTGGCAAGAGCCCGTGCGGACTGGCTGATTGGTATGAATTTTTCCCGGGCTTTCACGCTGGCGGCCAAACGGTCGGGTCATCAAACGACGTTCCCTGTGGGGCGGGTCAAAACGCCGACCCTTGCACTTGTGGTGCGGCGAGAGCGGGAGATCGGTGATTTTAAGCTGGCGGATTATTTTACTGTTAAAGCGGAGTTCCACCATGAGAACGGCAATTTCACAGCCTATTGGAAACCCCAAGAGAATCAAGCAGGATTAGATGCCGAAGGCCGCTTGGCCGATGATGCAGTCGCCAAGACGCTTATCGAGAGGCTGAGTGCCGCCTCTGTGGCGGCTGAGATTGTTTTATGCGAGACAACTGAGAAGAAAGAACCACAACGGTTGCCGGTGTCGCTTTCGGCACTGCAGGTGATGGCCGGGAAGAAGTTTGGCTATGATCCGCAAACTGTTTTGGATACAGCGCAAAGACTTTACGAAAAAAAGCTTACCACATATCCGCGTTCTGATTGTGATTTCTTGCCGGAATCGCAGCAGGCTGACGCGGTTGTTATTCTTGAAAATTTGCGCGGCGCCGGGCAGGATGAACTTGCTGCCTGGTCTTCTCGAGCCGACGCAGCCACACAAAGTCGGGCCTGGAACGACAAAAAGATTACGGCCCATCATGCTATCATTCCAACAGTGGAAAAGTGCAATTTGAGAACTATGAGCGAGACCGAAAAGAATATATACTTTCTTATCGCCCAGGCATACATTGCCCAGTTTTATCCTGTGCATGTCTATAGTCAGACCCGGGTTGAGGTCAGCCATGCCCAGGAGCGTTTTACAGCCAGTGGCCGAATCGTCAGGGAGCTTGGCTGGAAGGAAGTTTACGGCGTGGACGCCGAAGATAAAAAAGATGATGACGAAGGAATGCTCCCGGCAATGGGAAAAGGCGACAGCGTTATTTTTCTCCAGGCTGTGGCAGAGAAAAAGAGCACCAGACCGCCGGGGCGGTTTACGGCCGCGACACTGCTTGCCGCTATGAAGGAAATACATAAATATGTGAAAAACCCTGATCTTAAAAAACAGCTCAAAGACGTCAGCGGTATCGGGACAGAGGCCACTCGGGCCACGATTATTAAGGAACTGCTGCAACGCGGTTTTCTCACGGAAGAAAAGAAGAAGAAGTATCTTATGCCGACTGAGTCGGCGTATCTCTTGATTGATGCGTTGCCAGAGGAGCTTACCTATCCCGACTCCACGGCACTGTGGGAAACAATATTGCACCGCATGGCTGATGGCAGTGAAAGCCTGGAAGCTTTCCTAAAACAGCAGTCAGAGTTTATCACCAATATTTGCGCACTGGCGACTGGTATAAGTATTTCTTTGAAGGGGGATCATCCTTGTCCTGAGTGCGGCAAAGGGGCTTTGCAACCGAGAAATGGAAAGAAGGGCAAGTTCTGGGGCTGCTCCAGATATCCCGCGTGTAAGGCAGCTTATGACGACAATAATGGTGAACCGAAGAAACCGAAACACTTGTGTCCGCGCTGCGGTAGTGGCGGGTTGCAGCTGATAAATGGCAAGAACGGAGCGTTCTGGGGCTGCAACAAGTATCCTGGCTGTCGGGCTACTTATAATGACAAAGCGGGTGAGCCGGATATACCGGCGAGTCAAGCGCAGGGGCAAGGGTAATGGGGATTTAGACACCGGATATGCGAAGATACTGAAAAAGAGAGGAAAGGCATGCCGGATGAATTACGTAGCAATTGATTTTGAAACTGCCAACCGTAGTCGGGCCAGTGCCTGCAGTATGGCGGCTGTTACGGTGGAGAACGGACAAATAGTAAATTCGGCCTATTCGTTAATCAGGCCGCCAATACTACAGTTTGATTATTGGAATACTAAAATCCATGGGCTGACGGCAAAAGACGTGGAGGATAAACCGACATTTGCCGAATTGTGGGATAGAATAAAGCCGCAGCTTGAACACAAAGTTGTAATTGCTCATAATGCGGTGTTTGATATCGGCGTCTTGCGCAGCATGCTGGATGAATATGGGCTGGCGCACCCCAAGTTTCAATATGTTTGTACGGTTGAAATGGCCAGACGTGTATGGACAGATGTCGAGAATTATAAACTATCAACATTGGCGCAGCGTTTTGCGATCGAATTTGATCATCATCACGCCCTGCATGACGCTCGAACCTGTGCCCTGATTGCCCTGGCGGCACAAACGGCGGTTAAGGCGATAAGTTTAAAACAGTTAACTGAAAAACTGAATATTACTATCAGAGATTTTTAAAAAACAGACAAGCGCTATATGGGGGTGAAAGTAATGAGTGATTTATTTACTGGAATCGGGATAACCGAGTCGCTGGTGACAGGTCTCGGCAAAGCGGGGATTACAGAGCCGACTGGGATTCAGGCTGAGGTAATTCCGCTGGCGCTTTTTGGCAAGGACGTTATTGGGCAATCGGCAACCGGGACAGGAAAGACGCTCGCATACCTGCTGCCGCTATTTCAGAAGATTGATGCAGCCAAAAGGGAGATGCAGGCGATTATTCTGGCCCCAACCCATGAGCTTGCGATGCAGATATATCACCAGATTGAAATTCTGGCAAAAAATTCGGGTATGCCGGTTACGGCCGCTTCAATTATCGGCCAAGTAAATATAACGCGGCAGATAGATGTTTTAAAGGGAAAACCGCATATTATTGTGGGGTCGAGCGGCAGGATTCTTGAACTAATTCAAAAGCGGAAGATAAATTCACAAACAATCAATACCATTATCATTGATGAAGCAGACAGACTGCTAGATGATATGAACTGGGCCAGTGTTAAAGCTGTGGTTAAGACAACCTTGAAAGAGCGGCAAATGCTGTTGTTTTCGGCAACGATTACATCGGCTGTGTTGACTCGTGCCAAAGAAATGATGCGAGACCCGGAAGTGATCACCATTAAAGGGCAGGTCGAGATTCCGCCTGATATTTCACATATGTATTTTCTGGCCGAGCAACGTGATAAAACCGATGTTCTGCGCAAGCTGGCGATGCAGCTAAATGTAGAGCGGGCGCTGGTTTTTATCAATCAAAGTGAGGCGATTGAAACAACTGTCATGAAACTTAACTATCATGGCCTGCCTGCAGCCGGCATATATGGTACTGCTATGAAGGCTGATCGCCAAAAAGCGCTGGAGGATTTTCGCAGTGGTAAGGTTCGGATACTGGTTGCCTCGGATTTAGCGGCGCGGGGGCTGGATATACCAGGAGTGGCGTATGTATTCAATCTGGAATTGCCGGAAGACCCGCAGATTTATCTGCATCGTGTGGGACGAACCGGTCGAGCCGGGCAAAGCGGCACCGCGGTATCAATTATTACCCGGAAGGAAGCCGAACTGATCACGATGTTCGAAAAGGTGTTTAAAATAAAAATGTCGGCAAAGCAGATGCTGAGAGGCAAACTTGTTGACAGCTTTCCTCCGGCTAAAGTTTTTAAACGGCCAAGTACAAAGTAGAAGGATTACAGCATGAATTTACTGTCGATTGAGAATTTGGCAAAAAGTTATGGGATGCGGACTTTGTTTGCGAAGGTGACCTTTGGTGTTGACGAGGGCGATAAGATTGGTCTTATTGGGGTCAACGGCACAGGTAAATCCACCTTCTTAAAGGTCGTCGCCGGGATAGAGCCCGCAGATGAAGGTAAGGTTACGCTGGGTAGCGGTGTGCAGGTGGGATATTTGCCGCAAAATCCGAAGTTTGATGCCGAGTCTACGGTGCTGGCGCAGGTATTTAAAGGTAACTCGCCAGTAATGCAGCTACTTAGCGAATATGAACAGGCGCTGGAAGAAGTCAATAGTAACGCCCCAGATGCTGAGCGGCAAAAGAAACTGATCAGTTTGAGTCAGCAAATGGATGCGCAAAATGCTTGGCAACTGGAAAGTGACGCCAAAACAATTCTTACCAAGCTGGGCATCAGCGATTTTACTGAAAAAGTAGGTGCTCTTTCCGGGGGACAACGAAAAAGGCTAGCGCTGGCGAGCGCTTTGGTAAATCCTGCCGACCTCTTGATTTTGGACGAACCAACCAATCATATCGATAATGAAATGGTGGCCTGGCTGGAGCAGTATCTGCATTCGTACAAGGGTGCATTACTGATGGTCACCCATGACCGGTATTTCCTGGACCGGGTGACCAACCGCATTATCGAAATTGATAAAGGTCAATTGTATACTTATGCCGGCAACTATACCAAGTTTCTTGAAATCAAGGCCGACCGGGAGGAACAGCAAGAAGGCAGCGAGCGGAAAAGGCAGAGTATTCTGCGCACTGAACTGGCCTGGATAAGCCGGGGTGCCCGGGCCCGATCCACCAAACAAAAGGCCCGTATCGAAAGGTTTGAAGAGCTCAGCGGACAGCAGGTTGATCTGCGCGATAATCAGTTGGAAATGGAGTCCGGAGCGACTAGGCTGGGCCGGAAGATTATTGAACTGGACAATATAAATCATGGGTTTGGCGATAGAGTCTTAATCCGTGATTTTAGCTATATTGTGTTAAGAGACGATCGCGCAGGAATTATTGGATCAAATGGCAGCGGTAAATCTACGTTGCTGAATATAATTGCTGGGCGGCTAATCGCTGACAGTGGGTCGGTAGAAGTTGGAAAAACGGTAAAAGTCGGCTATTTCTCCCAGGAAAGTAGCGAGATGAATGAAGCGCTCCGGGTTATCGACTATATCAAAGAAGAATCCAATCTAATATCCACTGTTGCTGGTGAAACCATCAGTGCCTCGCAAATGCTGGAACGATTCTTGTTTCCGCCCAATGTTCAGTGGATGCCGATAGCTAAGTTGTCAGGAGGAGAGAGGCGCCGCCTGTATTTACTCAGAATTCTGATGAGTGCCCCCAATGTCTTATTACTGGATGAACCAACCAACGATCTTGATATTCAGACATTAACAATTCTTGAAGATTATCTGGACGACTTCTCTGGTGCGGTGATTGCCGTATCGCATGATCGATACTTTCTCGATCGGGTGGTCAGTAAAATATTTTCGTTCGAGGGTAACGGTGTTATCAGACCATATGTTGGTGGCTATTCGGATTATCTGCAAAAAAGCATTCTGCCAGAAGCAGACTCCGGCAGTAGGGCCAAAAACAACGAATATAAAAAAGCGCCAGCCGTAGTCGAGGCTAGCCGCCCCCGCAGATTCACTTACAAAGAACAGCGGGAATATGAACAAATTGATGACATCATCGCGGCAGTCGAGCGGGAATTGCAGGAGACGAAGACTGGGATTGATTCCACCGGTAGTGACTTTGAATTGTTGCAGCAACTGGTAAGCCGGCAGCAGGAACTTGAACAAAGATTGGATGAGTTATTGGAGCGCTGGGCATATCTTAATGAACTTGCCGAAGAACTCAGTAATAATCCAAAACCGGGCTAAGAGATAGCTGCAGGAAGCAGCCTCTTAGCCCGGTTTTTATTATGGCAACCTATTGAATCTTGATTATTTCTTGACGAACTTCCGGGCGTGCTGCTTAGCGCCGGTCGGGTTTTTCGCGGCAGATGCTCCAGCAGTTTTTGGTTTACGGCTGTCTAGTTTCCTGGCTTGCGGCTTAGCGCCATATGAGAATTTGGCGGCAGGAGTTTCATCGCCTTTGGATTTACGGTTGTCTGGTTTCCTGGCTTGCGGCTTAGCGCCATATGAGAATTTGGCGGCAGGAGTTTCGTCGCCTTTGGATTTACGGCTGTCTGGTTTTTTGGCTTGAGGCTTAGCGCCGTATGAGAATTTGGCGGCAGACGCTTCAGCCCCTTTGGCTTTACGACCGAGTGGTTTCCTGGCTTGCGGCTTAGCTCCAGATGAGAATTTGGCGGCGGGAGCTTCAGCATCTTTGGCTTTACGGTTGCTTCTTTGGTTTATCCCTCCATGGTCGACAACATTCTTTTTGGTGTTCTTTCCAGGCGCGGTTGCAACTACGCTGGTTCTTTTGCGCCTGGGGTCTGACGCCGGCTTTGCCGAGGATTTCTTCTGGTCAGACTTAGGATTGATCCTTGTGCCATCCGCCCGATATTTTTCGATTGTCGCATCGATGCCGCGCTGAATGATGCGCAGATAGTTTTCTTCGCCTGGAGCGACGAACGTCACAGCCAGCCCTGTTTCACCTGCGCGACCGGTCCGACCGATGCGGTGAATATAACTTTCCGCGTCATGGGAAATGTCATAATTGAATATGTGGGTTACGCCTTCAATATCCAGTCCCCGGGCAGCAATATCGGTTGCGACCAGTATTTGCAGCTTGGCCTCGCTGAAATTACGCATCACATGTTTGCGCTGTGCCGGCGACAAGTCTCCGTGCAGTTCATCAGCATTATAACCGCGGTGGTTAAGTGCCAAATTAACCGCAATGGCCCGTTCCCTGGTATGGCAAAACACAATGGCCAAATAGGGTTGGTATTCATCAATCATACTGCAAAGTTTATCAAGCTTAGCCGGTTCGGTAAGCTCTACTACAATCTGTTTGATTTCATCCAGCGTGACGTTTTGACTCTGAACGTGAAGGTCTTTCGGCTTAGACATATAACGTGCGGCGAGAGTGCGGATCGCCGGGGGGATAGTCGCTGAAAACAGCATGGTTTGTCTTTTGGCTGATGTGTTGCGGATGAGTTCTTCCATATCAGGCAAAAATCCCATATGTAACATCTGGTCTGCCTCGTCGATAACCAGTTTCGATACTCCGGACAGAACTATTGTTTTACGCCGCAGGTGATCAAGCAGGCGACCAGGTGTACCGATGATGATGTGTGGGTTTCCTTGCAGTTTTCTGATCTGGCTATCGACGGCCTGTCCGCCGTAAACAGAAAGAACATTGATGCCAACAATAGCGGACAGCTGTGTTGCCACAGCCGTTATTTGTAACGCCAGCTCTCTGGTAGGTGTGACAATCAAAGCCTGCACATAGGATTCCTTCACTCTTATTTTCTCCAAAATCGGCAGCAGGAAGGCCAAAGTTTTGCCGGTGCCTGTCTGGGACTGCGCGATCAGGTCGTTGCCAGCTAGTAAAAGCGGAATGGCCTGGAGCTGTATAGGAGTCGGTGCGGTAATACCTTTATTTTTCAAATCATTATTTATCTCAGGCCTGATACCAAGTGATAAAAAATCCGGTAGCACGGTAGAACACCCCTTCTTTGCAATAATATAGATTACTCATTATACCAGTTTGTACATATGTTTGAAAGGATATGCCATTATTGGGCTTATCATGCTGATTGGACAAGGAAAAGTAAGCATGAAATAAGCAAAAAAACGGTGCCTCCTGGGAAAATAAGGATAATGGGTTTGTTTGCCAAGCGAAAATTTAAGGTTTATGCTTGTCGTCCATTATCTGTAAGGTATCGGTTTTGTGAATCTTGCCAACAATATAGACAATGCAGCAGGAATAAAACTTTTTATTTATGGAGGTATTGCTATGAACCAAGATAAAACACTAACCTGCCGAGATTGCGATAAGGATTTTACCTTTAGCGCCTCAGAACAAGACTTTTTTGCTGAAAAGGGTTTTACCAATGAACCTGGCCGTTGCCCAGACTGCAGAGCGGCCCGTAAACAACAGACCTCCGGTGGCGGTTACAATAGCCGTGGCGGCGGTGGTGGCTATCAGCAGCGCGAAATGCATCCGGCGGTTTGCGCCGAGTGCGGTAAGGAAACTCAAGTTCCCTTCCGCCCGAGTGGTGACCGTCCAGTTTACTGCAGTGACTGCTTCAGTCGCAGCCGGCACTAATAATTGTTTGCATGATGAGCTGGAATAACAGGAGGTGATGTTGCTGTGGGTGGAAAAACACTCGATCAATTCAATAGTAGGCAACAAGCTAGAAGCAGGAAGGGACAAAGTATAAAGGACCCTTTGCCGAAAAATCCGGAGCAAGAGAAAGATACTTTTAATCACGAACCCCCAGCAGACCCTCACAGTTAAATAGGTAGTGGCTGTTGGCAAAAGCCTGACTTTATGGAGTAACGGGTTCATTGAAAATCATCTACGCAACACCAGAATCACAGATTAAAACATAAAAAAAGGTGCCTTCATAGGTGCCTTTTTTCGTATATTTTATGGTTTCAATAACTAATCGGCCTTTACATATTAAGAGTTCGCCTGTAGCGTAGCTGGCAAACAACCAGCAAAATTACAGCGATAGGAAACAGCATGAACCAGCCTGCAAATAAAAATACACCGCATGACAGGAATGCGCTAATCCAGGCCGAGGCTTTACCCACCTTAGTGCGCAGAATGCGGGTCGCCGAAATCATTCCAAACATATATACAACAAGGAAATTTACGCAAGGAATGCTGATTAGCGGTTTTATATCCCAGGAGAATAGGTAGCTGAGCAGGAGAATTATTGTATAAAGCGGGGCAAAGAAGATCAGCGCTTTATAGGGGGTTTGAAAACGGGGATGTAATTGGCCAAAGCTCGCGGGAAAGTATCCTTCCCGTGCCTGGGCATACACCAGCCGGGAGAAGCCGGCTATGTAAGTGTGAACAGGGCAATAGCACACGATGAACCCCAATAATGCCACCAGGGTGCCAGCCATGGTACCCCAGCGATAGGCGACAAGGGTTACCATTGCGGTAACCGGATTTATCGACCGGTACACTTCGGTTGCCACTGTGGTAAAAGCCACAGCGAAATAGATCGCATTGACCAGCAAAACTGCAAGACCAAGACTTAAAGGAATATCACGCTGGGGGCTATGGAATTCTTCAGCTAAATGACCAATCATTTCCCAACCCATAAATGCGAAAAACAAGAGGGTCATTGCTCTGCCCACTGGCGTCCAACCGTGGGGAAGAAAGGGTGTAAGCGCCGACAAATGTATCTGGGGAATGGCCGACCAAACCGCAAAAGCGAGAATGAAGAGAATGGCGGAAACCACCAAAACTTGAGTGCGGCCGGAAAGTTCAATGCCTCGGTAGTTAAGGGCGATGGCGGTAAGCAGCAGCCCGGCTGCCGCCAGATGGATGTTTGCCGACGACCAGGCAAAAACACTGCCAAGATAGTGGGCGCCTATCAAGGCGGTTACCGGCATGCCAAATAGCATAGCAGTGAGCATGAGGACGCCGGTTATTTGGCTGGCCTGGTGCCCAAATGCCTGGCGAACATAGGCGGCCATTCCGCCGGAATCGGGAAACCGGGAGGACATGGAGCCGATGGTAATAACCATTGGTAAGGAGAAGAGCCCCATCAGCAGCCAGCTGATAAGAGAGGCCGGTCCGGCCATATCGGCTGTAATAGCCGGAAGAATCAAAATACCTGAACCCAGTACCGCTCCTGTTGTCAAAGCCGCGCCCTGAAGCCAGGTAATGCTTTTTCTGAAGGCAACTTGTTGTTGCATGGTACCTCCGAGTTGTCGCAGAATCCTCCTACGGGAAGTTGTTTATATCCTATCATGAAAGCTGGACTAATGTTAAGTAAGATATTGTCATCGCTGTACAAAGAAATATCTGAATGCCACGGCAACCTTAGGTGTCGGTCAAAAAATATTTGACAGTACTGGATAAACAATGTACAATTTGTTTCAAATATATAACGAATAATGGTAATGACGGAGAGAGTAATCCGCGTGTGAGTTTTCAGAGAATCGACGGACGGTGAGAGTCGATAACAAGCATGTGGACGAAAATCACTCCAGAACTGTATTTCCGAAAGCCAGTAAGAAATACCGGATTAGCCAACGTTAGGCGGCTTAGGTTTATTGACCGAAGAGCGGCATTTAGATATGCAAATAAGGTGGTACCGCGAGTATTTACTCGTCCTTGATATTCAAGGACGAGTTTTTTATTTTACAGCGAGAAGGTAGGAATAGAAATGGCTCAACAGGACAAAACATTCACGGTGGCTGATGCAACCTTGTCTATTGCTGATGTTTATCAGGCGGCGGAGAGACTCAAAGGTGTTTTATGGAAGACTGAACTGATTGAAAGCCCGTTCTTTAGCAAAGAATACGGCAATCGGGTGTTTATTAAACCGGAAAACCTTCAGGTTACAGGCGCGTTCAAAATTCGTGGGGCGTACAACAAAATAAGCAAGCTCAGCGAAAAAGAAAAAAGCCGAGGGATAATCGCCGCCTCCGCCGGTAATCATGCTCAGGGGATAGGCTATGCCGCCCAGCTGCTTGATGCCAAGGCTACACTTGTGATGCCGGACAATACGCCAATCATTAAGGTCGAGGCGACAAAAAAATATGGTGTGCAGGTGGTTTTGCACGGCGACGGTTATGATGCGGCTTATAACAAAGCAAGGGAGCTGGAAGCCGCTCATGGTTTTGTTTTTGTCCATCCCTTCGATGATTTAGATGTAATACTAGGCCAAGGTACGGTGGCGCTCGAAATTATGAAAGAACTGGAAGATGTTGACGAGATCCTGGTGCCCATCGGCGGTGGCGGCTTAATCAGCGGTATAGCGTTTGCCGCCAAAATGCTGAAACCAAGTGTGAAAATAATCGGAATTGAGCCTGAGGGAGCAAGCGCTGTTGCCGAGTCGCTTATCCAAAAAAAGGTGGTTGAACTTGCAACTGTTGATACCATGGCTGATGGTGTGGCAGTAAAGAAACCAGGGACTACGGCATTCGAGTTTATAAAAGAGTTTGTGGATGAGGTAGTAACCGTATCTGATCTGGAGATAATCGAAGCAATTCTACTGCTGATGGAAAAACATAAGATAATAGTAGAGGGTGCCGGGGCATTGTCTTTAGCAGGACTGAGAAAATTAAAGCCGGCAAATAAAAATGTGGTCTGCGTGGTCAGCGGCGGTAATATTGATATATCCACCATCTCCGCGATAATTAATCGCGCATTGGTATCACGGGGAAGGCTGTTTTGTTTTACTGTCAACTTACCCGACAAGCCAGGGGAACTTTTGCATGTTGCCAAGATTCTCGCGGATTTACGGGCGAACGTAATTAAACTTGATCACAATCAGTCCAAAGTTATTGATCGGTTTAAGCTGGCTCAACTTGAGATTACGGTGGAAACCAATGGCTACAGCCATGTCCAGGAAATACAATCCACGTTTCGGCGACATGGGTACGATATAATAAAAATTTACTGATTGCAGTTATTGCTGCTGATAATTAATTACATAATGTCTGCTGGGTTATATAATTAACTGTTTCGTGAATTTTATTATAATAATTATTGAAACTATGCATGGCTTCTTCTGGTCTAATGGTCAAATAAAAACTGCCGGATAAAACCGGCAGTTTTTGTTTGACCATCTATGGCTGAGGGGGGATGTCGTGAACCGTGCGGTAATGATTTAGGTCAGGGTGGCGATAAATATTTCTACCAATGCTGGGTCAAACTGCGTACCGGAACAGCGCAGTAATTCTTCCACCGCGGCGTCAGGTCCGATGGCTTTACGATATGGCCGGTCACTGATCATTGCGTCATAGGCATCGACGATGGCCAAGATGCGACATTCCAACGGAATGTTTTTTCCGTTTAAACCTAAGGGGTAGCCTTGGCCATTCCACCATTCATGATGTTTTAATATCCAGTCGGCAATCGGCAGCATATCTGTGGAGGCATGAGCGATGCGATGGCCGATTTCACAGTGCCGGTGCATTTCCTTTAGTTCACTTTCGGTCAAAGGTCCTGGCTTAAGCAGGATACTGTCGGCTATTCCCATTTTACCGACATCGTGAAATTTGGCGAACAGCAAGAGGTCGGCAACGGCAGATTCGGCGATCCCAGCAGCACTGGCAAAGGCGACTAGCAATTTTTGCAATCGGTCACTATGGTCGCCAGTGCCATTATCCCGGGCTAATAACATCTGTTTGACTGTCTGAATGATTGAGTTGTTGTCACTGGAATGATGAAACAGTTTCTCCCGATACATTTTGCTTTCGGCATCACGCAAAAGGCTTCGTACTTCGGTGGTTGGGCCGACCGCGTAGCCTACCGATATCTGTAGCGGCAAAGCTAAGCCATTTTGCCGATTGTCATCAAGAAGATTGTCGCGAATAACCTTATAAAACTGCTCCATGTCAGCAAGACTTGTTTCTGGGAGGAAAATTACAAATTCATCGCCGCCAATTCGAAAGATGTTGGTCGTGGAGCAAAATGATGATTTAAGTATGGCGGCAGCGCGTTGCAAAACTAAATCGCCTTGTTGGTGACCCAGAGTATCATTAACAAATTTTAGACCGTCGACATCTACCACAAAAGCACCAAGTTTTTGATCAGTCAAAGATTCTAACTGGGTCAATTCCGACTCGAAGCTGGTTCTGTTATGTAGCTCGGTCAAAATATCATAGTGGCTTAAAAAATGTAAATGCTCCTGCGCTTTTTGATTTTGTGCCAAGTATGTTGTTGCTCGCTGGTATTCTTTGTCGTAGTATCGCTGTATGGTGATGAAAATAAAAGTGGTGGCAATTATTGATGTTGTCAGATTGAGGGCAATATCTATATATCTATCTATAGCGCTAGGGTAGCCGACAACAGTAAAGATATGCTCATATTCGTAATATATCAGCCCATTGGCCAGGAGGATTAATAATAATATTGCCACTATTCTTCGGATGCCGTTTAGCAATATCGCAACCATTGGCGCGAAAAGGGCCAACGTTAAGGGAATATGACCCATTGTTCCCCCGTTGCTAAACCAAGCCGAAGGGAACAGCAGAAGCGCCAGAATGAGCAATAGTACTATCGGGGTAGTATACTTCCGTTTTACAAAAGATAAATAATACATGCTCATCATAAAAATGTTTGCCACCAGGCACTCAAACGCCAACATATAATTAAGCCGGAGGAAATAACTCGTTAGAGCGCTCCACAAAGAAATTACCCAACCCGAAAGCAAGATTATGTTAAGAATTCGATGCTGCATCGAGAATTGCTGCTCATTGCCGATAATGGTACTAAGTTTGATTACTATCACCCTCCCCTCTAAAATTGAAACTCAAGTTGTTTGAATAAAATTACTTTATTTGCTAAAAATACTCAAAATCCTTTATTTTATTGCAAAAAAAATGGGATTTATTGCAAGGCACGTACAGTGTGAAGGCTCGGGGTAAGTTAATAAGAAGGCTGTAAATATAAGGAGGAGCAAGATGTGGGGTTGCCATCAACCCATTGGTACTATGGCCTGATTATTATCAGCGTGATACTTCTGGCTGTGTCGTTGATATATGTTAAAGACTGGCGTCTGATGGTGTTGCAGCTAAATATTGCGGCAATAATTCACCCCTTTGAGGTGGTCGGGCTAATACTACTGGAAGCGTATCGCTACGCGCCTGGTATTCTGCCAGACCAAAGATTGGACAATTATTTGGGGTCATTTGTGTCCAATCTGTTGATTGTCCCGGCAGCCGCGGCAGCAATCAACGCATTTTCCCTTTCGTGGGCGTCTGCGCTGGGTATTGCTGCGATATTTGCCGGGGTCGACTGGTACTTTACTACCCTGGGAATTTATATACATCATTGGTGGAAATCAATTTACACCGGAATCGGAATTTACGTCCTATTTGGGTTGAGCAAGTGGGTTTGGGCCGGGTTGCGGGAAAAAAAACCGGCATTAATTTTTAAACTTCTAATAATATACTTAACCTATGCCCCTATCCATAACTTTATCGTTTTTGCGGTAAATAGAGGTGGAATGCTGTTCAGATTCCGGGTCCCCGGGCTGGTGGACATAGAGAAATATCATCAGGCTCTTTCTTACATCCATCTTTTTATTACCGCTGTGATTATCAGCCTGTGCATTGGCCTGAAAATACGGCTGCGGTATCGCCTTGCCCTTGTTGCAACATTGGCAGCAATGAACTGGAGCGTCGGCTATTATCGGGTATTTGTTCCCTGTGCAGCAAATATTTCACCGCAACTTCTGCTTGTAGTATCAGCCGTTGCGGTGCCTATTGTAATTATTCTATTTAAAGTGGCAAAGCTGGAGTACTTATTTCCCTGATTCAAAGCCGCGATATTGCCGGTGGTTTCCATCGCCCGCTAAGCACAGCGGATTTTGGCCAATACATTCGTAGCACCAGATTAAACGGGCCTTCAGATACCGGCAGCCAATTACTGGCGTGGGACGTTGGGGGCCAGTCGCTGCCGATTAATATATCTAAGGAGTCGTCGGCATTATAATTGGGCCCTCCGAAATGGGGGCTAACGGCATAGCGCCCCAGCGGATTCTTTACCAGATACCCGTTTTGGTTGTAGGCGGTCAGGGACCAAAATGCGTTAACCGGAGGAACTTGCCATTTTTCAAAATGAATTCTATAGTTTCTGTATCCCATTAACGGCATGCCATCGGCATCGGTGGCAACAGACCCGTACACAGAATCTTGCGGGAGGTTTGCGCCGATGCCTGTCAGGGCGACAACTGCCCGCTGGGTATAATCCACTCCATAGAATCCGATATCTTTAAGAATTAACAGCCAACCGCCGATATTGCTTTGGGCATATTTTTGTGCCGCAGCCGCTTTTAGTAGCTCTGGGCCATTGGCTGCAGCAATTTCCAGCGCGTACCTGACTGCCGGGCTCAGCCTTGAAAAGACAAAGGGTTGGCTTGTTACCAGGTCCAGCGCCGAAAGTTTTCGCTGCATTGCCGGGTCTTCTAGCCAAGAAGGGTTGGAATCCATTGCCGATAGCATTGTCTGAAAAAAAGTTGCTGCGTCCATATTTGACACAATTTCAACAGGGTCGACACTCAGCGGCGCTGCTGAATCTAATTTGCCGGGACCGGTGCATGTTCCCCAATGATTAAGTGGAATTAAAAGAAAATTATTTTGAATGGCGTGGACGGCAGGATAATCTTGTGGTCCATTTGTTTGCGTACGGCCGATAATCCACACAGTATTGGTTGGGGCCTGGATTCTGGTGACTCCCTCCGGCAGTAGGCCGTTCCATAGCGGCCCGGTTATAATGAAAGTTTGTTTTTTCGTGCCGGTGGTTCGTGCGCCGATCGAGGCAAACACGTTGGTCCAGGCGTCCAAGAACTCCATAAGGTAATACCTGCCCTGAGTCTCGGGAACAGACAAGATGACAGGCTCGTTTGCGAGATCCAGCCAAGCCATGGAATAAAGGGTGTCGACATTGGGCCTGACAATGGTGGAGTAGCTGGGCGTGGGGAAGTTTCGTGCATTTACAAATTGATTAAGTTCAGCTCCGCCAGCCAACATAATGTTTTTGGTTACAGTCATCAATACCAGCGGATAGCCATAGATATACGCGGCTGTTCCCTGAGAAATCAGCTTAGCTTGCTCTGTCGATAAATAGGGTGACCCTGTGATTGGAAGGTGGCATTTATCCATAAGCCAGGCATTATCTAACCAGTCGTTTCTCATAATAACTTCCTTCTATAAGATTGAATATTGAGCAGGGATGGGTTTAAACTTTCCTCATAAATTTTATGGTTTCGATAAATTTAAATTATCGGGAATAGTGGAAAGTCTGCAGTAATAAATTTTAAGCGTGACTAGTGTTGCTGACACATTATTGGGGGGGTGATAGTTTGCGCGGTATTGCAATTGTCTTGATGGTCTTGAACTTATTTCTTAATAGCTGTCAGGCCAGTCCGCTAGATAATTTCTCGCAAGGAAAAACCGCTGTCGATATTAACTGCAAGCTGTATAATTTTGAAGGGACCGGCGGCCATGAGTTTAGCTGGTCAACCGGACTGGGTAATAATTGGGCTGTCAACTACCGGCAAACTGGTTATGACGCTGCACCAGGCGCTATAGATATGCGGGTAAAGAACCAAGAGTTCAACATATTGCATAAATGCCAGGACAACATTCAAGTCTATGCCGGGTATTCCGCTACACAGGGCTTATGTCAAGGCGGTCACTCTGGCAGGACAGCCAAAAACGTAATGCAGCTTGGCGCCATAGTGGAGAAAAAAATTAGCAACCGCACGGTATTATATGCTATTGTCGGCGGTGGGCAAAATGTGACTAATGTTGAGATAGGAGTGTCATATTTACTTCGCCCGGGGTGGGAGCTGAATGCCACCTATCGCCATTTCACGGTGGAAAAAGTAGGCGTTGACAAGTGTAAAGAAAATTATCGTGGTTTCGGATTGGGAATAACCTATAAATTCTAAATTGATATTGACAGGCCGAAAGCATCTATTAGTCGATGCCCGGCCGTATTTTTTTTGAATAATTAGGATTAATTTCAGCCTCTGAAAGATATTTAGCAGTGCGTGAGGAGAAGCTTATCTCGGACACGAATTTACGCTTTGGTGAATAAAAGGGAAAATGGCATTTGCTGGCGAAAATTAGCATTTAAGAAAGCAATCAATTTTTATTTTTCTGAGGGAGGTACGGTTGTCAATATGCGATATTGTATTTTTTGCGGAGCGGAAATTCCCTCGGATGCGAAGTTCTGCCATATATGCGGGAAAGAGCAACCGGAGTATTCCGCCAGTAGCAAAGAGGCAGAGCCGACAGATGCCTCGGAGACAACGCCGGAACCA
>Ga0364910_1031_pt1 | contig 84095 bp, 81 predicted proteins | sample SorcelJu500001C4_3_FD_206970 | JGI IMG/M metagenome (GOLD analysis project Ga0364910, IMG submission 206970) | Enriched cells from Trout Bog Lake Hypolimnion, Wisconsin, USA - BchlTB.June25.5000.01.C4 | ecosystem: Environmental > Aquatic > Freshwater > Lake > Hypolimnion/Profundal zone | place...
CGTCCAGAGTTGCCGTCATTTGTTTTTCGATACTGTCAGACAACCGATCCTTTGCAAAGAAATACCCCGTCATGGAAGACGCTAGTAGAATAATTGCCGTCATAACCGAAAAAATTAATACCATTTTTGTTCTGATACTCATATAAATCCTCCCCCATTAACCGCACACTTACATTCGTTAACTATTCCTCTTTTCCTTGTTATTTCCTGTCTCGTTTTGTCGTTTTAACGAATAATATGCTGAATAATATGCTATGTCTAAGAGACTGGTGGCCAATAATACCTGTATCTGCACTTATTACCAATAACAGCCTCCAAACTCAAAAAAAAACAAAACGAAAGCGGCCTATGCCGCTTCCTTAAAATTGCAAAAAATTTGTTACCATAAAAATGGTCATCCACGAGACTACCCCATACTATGCCCTACCACATATATTTACTGGCGCTCATCCATTCCTGCGCAGTATCCAGGGTTTTATTTAAAATCGTAGCGCGCATAAGAAAAAACCGCCTTCTCGGCGGTTCTCGCTGCCATTCCTTTTTTCGCTGCAAAATACGGCTTAGCGCGATTTACAATATAATACCGTTTCTCCAAAAGTTTTATAATTTGTTGAAAAGTTGTACTTTATATGAAAAGAGGCTTGCCATTCATCAAGTTTTACATAATTATTACGCCCATCCACATAATGATGCCTTAGTGAAAATTCATAGTTTGGATTTAATCTTTTGAGATAAAGCGGAATCTCCCATAAATCATTTAGCGTATGATATAAACATACCTGCATTATGGGCTTTCCTTCGACAATTACTTGTTTAGCCCCTCGCAACGATTCCATTTCCGAACCTTCAACATCAAGTTTAATCAAATCCACCTTACTTACTTTTTTTCTGTAAACATATGTATCCAGATCAATTATGTTCGCCATAGTATTACCCTTCATATCAACATGGGAACTAGTTCCACCTTTAGTATAGGAAAGTTGAAATTCATTACTACCTAACCCCAAATTCTCCACCACAATGTTATTACTATACTCACTTTCACCGACATTAACTAGTGCCTTATTATAATTATCTGAATCCATCTCAAAAGCATATACTTTACCTTCACCATTCATTGATGCCATAAAATGATATGCAGTAAATCCATCATACGCACCACCATCAATTATGGTGTTACCAACTTGTGGAGAATAATCATTTATAAAATATTGTGGACATTCCTCAAAAACAAAGTCTCTTATATCACCAGAAACTCTTGCAAGCAAGACCGATAAAAAGGTATCTCTTGAAGAATCCTCGCCACTGAGCATGTCATATACTTCGTACAACTCTTCGATATGCTCATATAAAGCGTTATAAATTCCTTGATAATTTATTTCCACCGTTTTAAAGGTATCATTAATTCCCCATCTAGCAAACATCTCAATAAATTGACTCGTCCACATAGTATTATAAATTATAAAAATAGTTATTGTACTACTATAGTGTGGTAAATCTGATAACTTTATCAAATCTCCATCAAATTGAATCGCTAATTGATTAATAGCTTCATCAGGCATACAAATGCCGTCTACAATAATTCCTTGTTCTTTCAATTTACTTACCCAGGCATATAAATACGGTAGATTTAATTGATCATAAAATATTATTTTTTTAACATTCGCACGTCCTATGCTTTTTCTTAAACTACTGTGATGTATATTATTTTTCATTTTTTTTAAACAGTGCAAAAATTTATTCATCTCAATTACCCTTCTTTTGTAAAGATATTGTATTGGCTTAATAAAAGTTAAACCCGAGATTCCACGTAAAAATTACTCGTCGCCAAACTGTTACCTAAAGCAGCCTTATTTTACCATTATCTTTACCATATTTCTAGACTAAACAAACAATAAGTTATTTTTTCCGACAACTGGTAAGAGGAGCTTGCAAATACAAACTATATCGATAGGAAATCACTCTGGTATTGTCCCTTTTCAACAGCAAAAAGAAGCGGCGGGCCCGCTTCTTTTTCTTATATGACTGATAATATAATCTTGCCTTGTCTATTCCATACCATGCCCTGCCCACATATGTTTACTGGCGCTCATCCATTCCTGCACAGTATCCAATGTCTCGCCAAACCGCTGGAAGTGAACTACTTCCCGTTCCCACAGGAACCTTAAAGTTGCCTTGGCCAACGGGTCGTTAGTAGCGCAGATCAGATGCTCATAGGTCGTTCGCGCCTTTTGCTCAGCAGCCATATCCTCGGTCAGGTCAGTGATCGGATCACCCAGACAAGCAATATACTTTGCTGTCCACGGAACACCGTTGGCATCTGACCAGAAAAGACCGCTATCATGTTGTGTCCATTGTCCTTCCCAACCGGCCGCCTTATAATCTTCTGGACAGGCGCCATCAGTAAGTTTATGCACCAGCGCGGCGATCATCTCCATATGGGCCAATTCTTCAGTGCCGATATCGGTTAAAACCGCTTTTGCATTGTCGGTTGGCATACTGTAGCGCTGATTCAAATAACGCAGCGAAGCGGACAATTCCCCGTCCGGTCCACCATACTGAGTAATGACCATCTTGGCAAATTTTACATCAGGGCAGGTAACCCGCACTGGATGCTCCATTTTCTTTTCATATATCCACATGCTTATTGCTCCCTTTCTTCATATTATAATTCCCATGGCCAAGGACCCATAGCCCATCGCCACGGGGCTTGGGAGTAGCCGCCCCAGCCAAAGTTGAGAAGAGGACCATAACATTTTTCGTATTCCTTTTTCAGCTGTTTCAGAATTTCAACCGCGCAATTATAGTCATTGACGGCTTCCGCATCGCAGGGATGAGTATCCAGATACAGATTTAGATCTATTGCCACAAATTCAATTTCCTGAACTCTTTTGAGCATAGCCGCTTGTTCGCTAAGATCCATAAGTTTATTCACCTCCACATTATTCAGGAATAGGATAAACTCCCCAAAGCTCGGGGAAAAGCGTTCCTTTCATCAATGCTTCCCGGGGAGAAAAAGCCTGTTCATAGGACTGCCAGGGAACATAAGAATGCGCCAGCAGCATGTTGCAGGGCTCCTGCATACCGCCGCCCAACTCGGGGTCCATTTCGGCTCCCATAAACATCTCCTTGCTATGTTTCATTATCGGCATGGCGTCTTCTTTCTCCCATTCGGGAGCCTCGCCTTTTTTCAAGTCAAATCAACCTCCTTTGATGTTAACCTATTACAGTTTATGTGAATTTTGCGAACGATGTCACTGAACAACAAAAAAAGTCCGACCTTCATGGCCGGACTCAAAACACAGACATTTTTTGCATCAAATTCTGCCAAGCAGTATCGAAAACTGCGTTTGCTGTAATTCTAGGCATATTTTTCCCGTATTTTGAATAAACCTTATTGGTCTATGGTAGGCGGAACCAATTTGAGTCGCTGCAAAGCCTCTTTTTCTTCTTGATCTTCCTGGTGGGCTTTCCCTTTTTTCCCTCGACGGCTCACACTAAGAAGCAGCCCTACAGCCGCCAAATTGATTACTAGCGCTGTCCCGCCATAGCTGATAAACGGCAACGGGATTCCGGTCACCGGCAAGAGACCTGTTACCATGGCAATATTCCCCACTGCTTGTCCGACAATCAAAAAAGTAACTCCTGCCGCCAGCATCATACCGAATCCGTCTGTCGCCTTTAGTGCTATCTTGATGCCATTCCAAGCCAATAACGCAAACAATACCAGCACTACCGCCGCCCCCAGGAAGCCCATTTCCTGGCACAACACTGCAAAAGCGAAATCGGTATGCGCTTCCGGTAAATAAAGAAATTTACTGGCCCCGCGGCCAAGGCCGCTGCCAAAAAAATTGCCGGACCCAATCGCTAGCAATGCCTGGACGGCTTGATAACCGCTGGTTTGTTGGTACGTCCAGGGATCAAGCCAGGCCAAAATACGCTCAGTACGGTATGAAGCCGCATAGACGAGATATACTACCCCCATCGCGACTCCCATTAGCAAGCCATATGTCTGGCGGAGTGGAATTCCGCTGGGCAAATAAAGCACCAGACATACTGCCATAATAACGACTGCAGTTCCCATGTCAGGCTGCTTGAGAACCAGTATTGCCATCATTCCAGTAGCAGCCACCGGCCAGGACAACAGGCTGATCAACCTGTGTTTTTCAATCCGCGGACCGATATAAGCCGCAGACATAATAACCGCAACTAACTTGGCAATCTCCGAAGGTTGAAAAATAATACCAATTCGCAACCATCTTTTGGCGCCATTGGCATCAATACCGCCAAAATACACGGCAATAAGCATGCCGAAAGCAGCTACAATCATTATCGGTAAGTAACGCGGCAAACGACGATAGTCCATCCTGGAGGCAACAATCAGGCATATCAACCCAATTAGACAAGTCAGCAAATGCTTTTTCAAAAAAAAGTAGCTATCTTGCAGCTGTTGAGCAGCCATTACAAAACTAGCGCTAAAAATATTAACGGTTCCGATGGCGATTAAGACAATAACAATATACAATACCGCTTCACCGGGAGTTGACCATGGCACCGGGATTTTGCGCACACTGCTGCCCCCTTCTTAAGATAACACACTTATAATAATTATAACAAAAATGGCCAGGTTACCCAATAACCAAACCGACCCTTCATCAATATTATATATTACTATTTCGGGCTGGAGGTGATAATCTTGGAAATCGCCCCCTATAAAATATTGATTATCGACGCATTGAGTCACGCCGCCCTCATCGTCGATGGTCCCAGCGGCAAAATTCTAACTGAGCTGCCCTTGCCGCAAGAGTTGTCCTTATCAGACCTATCTATCAGTCCGGACCCGCTGACAGCATATCTTGCCTTTAGCAAAAATAAATCCTCCGGGACTTTTTGCACACTTGACCTAAAGGCGTTCTCTTTGGGCCCTTTTTCTCCCGATATTCCTTATCCGTCGCAAATTTCTCCTGCTCCAGACAGAGGAATTATCTATTTGGCAGATGCTAGCGGTGATTTATATGTCTATGACTTCAATAAATTCGCCCTCATAAACTGGGCTAAGCCCCCAGGCAGCGCCCGTTGCGCCGGTCTGGCCAACAGCGGTGAGCAAGTCTATGGTTTGTGGGAAAATACCCTGGGCGGAATCCTGGCGGTTTTTGACCGCGATGGTCGGCAAATAGCCCAATATATCATCGGCGGTAAACCCACCAGCTTGACCCTGGACCAGCAGGGGCGGCTGTTTATACCTTTTACCGCCAACACTTTCTGCGGCGAAGGAGTGCTTATTCTACCGTCAACGGAAACCGACGACCGGCCCACAGTAGTTACGATCAATTGTTCCTGCTGCTCTCCTGTCGGCAAAGCTTATCCACTCCATGTGGCCGTGGAACCTGGGGGAACACGGGCTTATGTCGCCTGTGAAGATAATGCCACCATCGGAATTATTGATGTTGCCCAAGGTAAATTCTGCGGTTCAATCCCTCTGGGGCGATCAATCTCCCGACTAGCCCTGCTGCCGGACAAAAGATTTGCCATAGCATCAAGCAACATGTTTGCCGATCTATGCCTGATTGATCTCGTCAACAAACGTGCGCTGTCTTTCAGCGACACCAGACGCGAATTACTTAGCCCTTTTGCAGTAATAAATTAAAATCAGTTTGCCGGAAGTAAAAACAATCCCCTTCTTAATGAAAGGGGATTGTTTTCGTTGTTGATAACCCAAGGCTGGGGAGAAAGGTCCAGGTGCAGACGCAAATGGGCCTTTCTCCCCAGCCGCCTACCTATTTTGTTTTTGTGCCTAAGGGACGTGGCCACTTTCCGCCCCATTTATATTTTGGTGCATCAAATGTATCGGGTTCGGGTAAATCGCTCTCTATTATCAATGATGCCGGAGCCGGTTTAAGCTCCATTGATCCTTTGGGCGTGTAATCAAAACTATTGCCACAATCTTCCTCGTAATCCTCGGAATATCCTATGGACGGAAATCCGCTCCTCACGCCTGGGGGTTGTGGCGGCATTGGCATCATTGGAGGCAGCGGTGGTGGCTGCGGTGCAACCACTGGCACAGGGATTTGCTCTGCCAAAGGAACATATTCCATCTCGCCATCATCATTAATCGGTACATACGATTCCTTTTCCAATAAGGCCAGTATCAGCAAAAAGTGATCAGCTTCCCGCCGCATATGGTCAGCCAACAACGTAGGTATCAACCCCACTAGCCGGCATTCTTCAGTAAGAATCGTCGACGCCCGGAAAAAGTCCCGCAGTCGGGCGGTGGAAACCCGGACATCCTGAAGAAATCGCCGAAATGAAGGAACTTCCTGAACCTCTCCCCTAAGCATACTGACAAAATCCCGGCCCTGTAAGAACAATTCATCAAAATCACCGGCAAATCCGGAAGAGGTTTCGATCAAATTCCGCTCCGAGGGATCCAGCCGATGAACAAAAAACTCAGCATGATCCGCCATCAATCTAAGCCAAAAAGCTGCTTCCCGCGCGCTTGATACCTGATATAGCGGTATTTGGCCCCCGCCAAGTTTATCTAAAAGCTGCCGAACATACTCCGTTTCCCGCGAAATATGATCCAAGAATAAGGCGAAATTGCAACCTAGCAACTGGCAGGTCAACGACAAGTGCACGAGACGCCGGCAATACTCATAAAAACTCCCAACCATAACCGCTGCCTCGGCTACCAGTTCGGCAAATCTTCGCTCATTACATACCCCTTCGAGCTGCGCCTGCAGGGAGGCAAACTCTTGCTGAAAAGTATCGGCTTCATTAATCAGACCGGCGTTATCGCATGGTAGTCCCGCTTTAATAAACAAGGCGTGTTCTTCCATAATCCGCAACCAAAACCTCAACTCTTCCAAGTTCATCGGCGGTACCGGTTGACGTTTGGCATTTATAACTGTTGGCCGTGGCATAGCAACACACTCCATTTTACCCAGATTTTTTGCTATTACATTGTATGCCACGTTCATCGTTTTGTTAACTTGCCAGCCAAATTTATTCGAATATTACTTCACAACGAAATATCTTCATTCCTTTGGCACTAAACTTTGCCTCATATTCAGTTATAACATTTTCTCCAAAATCATCATTATGAAGATCAAAGGTTACATTTCTTAGTTTCAGGTTGGCACCGGCAAATTCAGTCAGCGAAAACTCAAAAAGGGCTTGATTATCGGTTTTAAAGAACAATTCGCCCCCCTTTATCAAAATCGACCGATACCGTTCGAGAAACCGGCTGTTAGTCAAACGCCTCTTAGTGTGGCGTTTCTTTGGCCATGGATCGCAAAAATTGATGTATAGCCTGCTAACCTCGCCCGGGGTAAAGATATCGGTGATATTCTCGACATTAAGTAGCAGCAACCGAATATTTGCAATCTGCCGTTCGGCGACCTTCTGGGCGGCATAATAGAGTACGTCTTGATTGGCTTCTATTCCGATGTAATTTATCTCGGGATTTCTCGTTGCCAACTCACTGATGAATCCTCCTCTGCCTGTACCCAATTCAACATGGAGCGGCGCCTCGCGGTCGAATAGCTTCTGCCAATCGCCTTCCCGCTGTGGTTCGGGGATAATCGCGGCATACTGTTTAATTGCTTCGGTTATCCACGGCCTCTTCCTTAAACGCATAACATCACCCTCAATCGCAGCTGTAATTAATTGGTAAATAATTGTTTTTATTACAGGATTTGGAAAACAAAGCGCGAATATAAACAACAACAACCGTACAAGGAGAAAAACTGTGACAACATCTATTTATACCAAAGACCTGGAAGTTATCTGTGATGCTATCCCTGCCGCTGTTATCGCCGTCGATATCAACTTCCGGGTACGTATTTTCAACCCGCTCGCCGAAGCTTTGTTCGACCTCGGACGACATAACGTTTTAGGTCGCGTTGTCAACGAAATTGCAGCTTTAGAACCACTACGCGAGCTGCCTATTGGCGAAACGCTAGAACGAGAAATCAGTTACCTGTCCCAGGAAAAAACCTTGCAAATTAACGGTCAACCCTTGCCAGTGACATTCGACATTATACCACTGTCCGACCCTGGCAATCAACTTACAAAGGCTTTGGTAATCATCAAGAATTACAACCTTGGCCGTCCAGCCGAAAATCACCTGCATCATCTGGAGATATTGGCAAACATCGGACGAATGAACGCCAGCACGATCCACGAAATAAGAAATCCACTTACCTCGATCAGCGGATTTATACAGCTGCTTGAGGTGCGGGCCTCACGCCAGGATGATCAAACCGCGGTAAATTACTGTACCCTGATTACCAACGAAATTACTCATATTAATAATATTTTATCTGATTTTCTGGCGTTAGCTAAACCCCAGGAAAACAAAATTGACAAAATCGATATCGTACAGCTGGTGCGTGACGTTCTTGGATTTATGTATGGTGAAGCCAGGCTGTTCCAGATATCACTCCTCCGCGCTCTGCCGGACAAGCCAATATACATCCTTGGCAACGGCGAAAAAATCAAAGAAGTGCTGATCAATATTTGCCGCAATGCTTTTCAGTCAATGTCGCCTGGCGGAATACTGACAATAAGAATATCTGAAAGCAGCCAAAATGTTCACATTGCCGTGACAGACACTGGGCACGGCATGACTGACGAAACTATCGCCAACATCTTCAAACCGTTCTTCACCACCAAGGAGACCGGAACAGGTCTGGGATTAGCTATCTGCCAGCGTATCATGCTTGATCATCGCGGTGAAATTCAAGTTGAAAGCGAACTAGATAAAGGCTCGACATTCTCTTTGCTATTTCCCAGTCTGCTCTCTCAAGACAGTGAAACAGCAAGTTAACCGAAAATTACTATCATCATTCTAATATAGCGGGAGCTACTCTTTGGCGTAGCCCCGCTTCTTTCTAAGAGCAACGCCTCACAATCTATTATTTCCCGCAATTATTTATAAAAATAATATTTATTATCTGGTGAAAATATTTATTATTTGCTATAATTATCTTTAGTAACCCGACTTTCGTCGAGGTTCGGCACGCAACCCGCCTGATGCACTATGTTAACCGCTAAACTATTTCACTTTCTCAGATTAAAAGGAGGGCTTTCATGTTAATCAACGGAATCACGGTCACTGCCGACCAAACTCTTACCACTGAAGAAATCAGTGCGCTGGTGGATGAAGAAATTCAGCTGTGGAAAAAAGAAAACAAAACTCTTGGTTTTCTTGATTTGACTATAAGCGGAGACGAAATCGTTATCAAGGGCCGCGAAAAATCTTCCATCCGCCGGGTTCGCCGAATTACAGGGTACCTTAGCGAGCTGGCAAATTTCAATCCAGCCAAACGGGACGAATGCCTTTCCCGGGTTATTCATACGGCGTAACTTTAGTGACTTTGTTACTACATAAAGGTGAATGTTTAGAGGGAGTCTATAAGCCATTGTGCTTTTAGACTCCCTCTATTAGATTAGCTGTGTTGACGCAAATTCGGCCGACCAGCCCGGTACATCCGACAGTATCTTTTACCGCAATTTGGTTTATAACACGCCCGGCAGGCGTCTTTGTCGCCGCAGTCGGAGCAGCGACAATCATTGCAGCCAATGGGAATATTGGCGGAATGTTTTTCTGGCGGTTGAGTATAAAATGAACTGGGAGCCGCGTCGCGCACCGATGAGAGTGTCACGTGCTTGACAATACTTTCCTGATCTGGCCGGTTTATACCTACGAATTTACAACCGATGTCATAGCGCCCGTCCGTGGTTTTTTGAGCCCTTACCACTTCTGCCGTCGCCCTGACTTGCCGGTCGTCCAGCTGAAAAACCAGTTCCAGTCTTGTCCCGACGGGGATGGCGAATTTGCTGCTATAACGCAACCCACCGGCACTTAAGTCTTCCAACGGCAATTGATAGCTTTTTCGAACATCATGGCCTTTCGGGGTAACGATCCCGGTAGTAGTCATCACGGTTTTAAGGGTAATCCGGCGAAAGTTCCGTTTGTTAGCCATTTCTCCTCACTCCCCCTCGGTTCACATCATACCGCCTCGGCGACCATCCGCCGCCATGCACACATTACTTCCCTGTTAGCCTTTTTGGATCTTTGCCCAAGAATCCCTTAAAGACACTATGCGGTTAAACACCGGAACTCCAGCAGTATTCTGCTGCAAATAAAAGTAGCCTTGTCGCAAGAACTGAAAATGGCCCTGGGCAGCACTGCTCAGTGCCGGCTCAAACAGACATCCGGACAAGACAACCAGCGAATCGGGATTAAGATTGGCTTTATAGTCATCGCCCTCTTCTGGATTATCCTTTGAGAATAGTTGATCATACAAGTTTACCTGTCCTTTGACAGCCTGTGCTGCCGACACCCAGTGGAGCGTGCCCTTGACCTTGCGACCGCTGGCGGCCCCACCGCTTTTGGTTTCTGGATCGTATGTACAATGCACCTCAACTATTTCGCCGGTTTGTTCATCCTTTATCACCTGTTCACATTTGATTATGTAAGCGTGCTTTAACCGGACTTCTTGTCCCGGAGCCAACCGGAAATATTTTTTAGGTGGATCTTCCATGAAATCTTCCTGTTCAATAAAGATCTCCCGGGAAAAAGGAATCTTCCGCGAACCCATCTCTAGGTTCTCCGGGTTGTTTTCAGCCTCCAGGTCTTCCACTTGTCCTTCAGGATAATTATCAATCACGACCTTCAGCGGACGCAATACCGCCATCACCCGTGGCGCTTTGGCATTCAAGTCTTCACGGATACAGTGCTCCAAGAGAGCGAAGTCAACCACGCTGTTGCTTTTGGCCACGCCGATCCGGTCACAAAAATCACGGATGGACTCTGGCGTATAGCCACGGCGGCGCAGACCAGATATGGTGGGCATGCGGGGATCATCCCAACCTTCTACATAGCCCTTCTCCACCAGTTCTCTAAGCTTGCGCTTGCTCATAACAGTATAATTCAGATTCAATCTGGCAAACTCGATCTGCTGAGGGCGATTCTCATGCTGGCCAGCCTCCAGTACCCATTCGTACAAGGGGCGATGATCTTCAAATTCCAGCGTGCAAATAGAGTGAGTTATACCTTCTATGGCATCCGAGATGGGATGCGCATAATCATACATCGGATAAATGCACCACTGGTCACCGGTGCGATGGTGAGTTGCCCGCAGAATCCGATAAAGCACCGGATCACGCATATTCACGTTGGGCGAAGCCATATCGATTTTAGCCCTGAGTACACGGGAACCATCAGCAAACTCTCCGGCCCTCATCTGCTCGAACAATTCCAGATTTTCAGTTACCGGGCGGTTGCGATAGGGGCTCTCCCGGCCAGGTTCGGTTAACGTACCCCGGTATTCTTTCATCTCCTGTGGGGTCAAATCACAGACATAAGCTTTGCCAGCCTGGATAAGCCGGGTAGCATATTCATACAACTTCTCAAAATAGTCCGACGCATAAAACCTGCGGTCGTCCCAGTCGAAGCCCAGCCATTTTACGTCTTGCTGGATAGAATCGACATACTCGACCTCTTCTTTGCTGGGATTGGTGTCATCGAACCTTAAATTGCAAAGGCCGCTATATTTTGCTGCAGTGCCGAAATTAAGACAAATTGATTTGGCATGTCCGATATGAAGGTAGCCATTGGGCTCCGGCGGGAACCGGGTATGCACCTTTAAGTCTTTGGTACGCAAATCTTCCTCAATCATTGTCCAAATAAAATTGTTGGAGGAAAATATTTCAGTTTCAGCCATGTATCTAAACTCCTCTGTAATGTCATTTTAGCATTATTGTATCATAATCGAGCAAGATAATCCAAATACAGCCAAAATTGTAATCTTAAAAAGATATGGACAGTTTCGCCCGGGCCACAAACCACTCGACCTGGCAACCCCTAATATTGCAGAAACTCGGCCATCGCATTGATGGCAACGGCTTTCACATCGTTCCAGCCTCTGGCTTGAGCTTCGGTAATTATTACTTGCAGTTTCACCGCCCGCGAACTATTGGCGTTAATTTGTAGGGATTGTTCGACATAATGGGCCCCCCGCCGGGTAATCAAAATATCTTCAATAGCTGCTATCGTCGGGCTGGTGTCTTCATCGCCAAAGATAATTTCCACTCCGCTAATTAGTCCCGCTGAATAAAGTGTATTGACCGCCCGGCCTAATATTTGCTGTTCAAAGCCCAGCTGTATATTGATATTTGCAAGGTGTGGTTTCTTGCTGTTGACCTCAGCGTATAAAGCAACCAATAATTTTTCCGCGTTTTCCTGCATTTTACTCCCCGCCTAAAGTTAAATTGTTACAGTATATGCAGTATCCGAAAAAAGAATTGATTAGCGAATAAACTTTTGGCAAACGGACACCCTATAAATAATTTCCATCCGCTTCATTGCAATACGTCAAAATTACAATCATTGTTACCCGAAGTTGGAGGTCACTATGGAACAAACCTATATCATCTCTATTGAGTTGCCGCAAATACTATATAATGAAATTGTCACCTTATCTGACGCGCGGGGCCTAACAATCAATCAGGTTGTCATTGAGACTCTGCAAAAAGCTCTCCAGTCCTGGGATACCTGTGAATACCCGGAATGCCCTCCGGAACCACCTCCGGGTTGGGAAATTGATCATTTCCGGCATTAATTGTCTGCTTGCTCTGCTTTATGGTTCCGATGCCTTTTCCCACCCACACGCTTTGCCGAAAGCTAAACGAGTCCGTACTACATCCCAGTAGTACGGACTCGTTTTTAAGAATTCAGTTAGTTTGAATAATGTAAACACTGACAACCAATAGTATCGCGCCAAAGATGCGCATCAAATTGACGGGATGAACTGTAAACCCAAACAATCCAAAATGATCCAGCAAAATCGCCGTTATTACCTGTCCGGCTACAACTAGGCTAAACATATTGGCCGGGCCGATCTTCGGCACAACCAGAATAATCGCGTAAATATAAAAAGCTCCAATTAAACCACCACTCAGTTTCCACCAACTAAGGTCAGCCCAGTTTAAAGACTGAGACAAAGTAATTTTCCCGGAAAGAGCAGTAACCGCCAACAAACCGGCTATGCCGACCAAAAAATTTATGAGGGAAGCCTGCAAAGGTTCACCAATAAAATGCCTCAACTGTGTGTTAACGCCTGCCTGAACCGCCATTCCTAACCCAATGACCAGTGCTATCAAATAATATCCCAACTGCCGTTCTCCTTTACTGCGTAATCTTCTGCGACTATTAATTATACATGATGATTTATTTCTCTGCAAAAAACATCCGCAGTCAGAATGCATATACCGATTAATATATTAGATATATTTTACAATTCGTCTTGACTGCATCGCCTTTATACGATATATTATATCGTATAAAGGCGATGCATAGAGGAGAATATTATGATTAATCTTATTCAGATTTTTGCGGCGCTTGGCCACGAAACTCGTTATCAGATTGTTCGGGCGCTGAAGGAAAAATCCATTGGCACTTGCTGCGGCCGGATCGAATACTATGAAGACGGCGTTAGCGTCGGTGATGTGGTAAAGGCCACCGGACTGGCGCAGTCCACCGTCTCTAAGCACCTGGCTATTTTAGAGTCGTCAGGCCTGATATACAAAGAGAAACGTGGCTTATGGACCTGCTACTTTCTTAATAAAGTAGTGGTGGAACGGTTTCTGCTTGTTCTTGGTCAGGAACTAGGATAAAAAAATTTGTCCCTATATATCGCCATTTAGCGATACAAGGAGTGATTCTTATGAACAATATATTAATCTTTTCCCAGGGAGCCCTCGTCTATGTCTACAACACCCTGATTCATAATGCGCTGTTTCTTTTGCTGGGGATAGCCATTGCTGCCGTTATTACCGTGCACGTTGACCCGGAGAAATTTAAGGATGTACTTCTGCGGCGTTCTAACATTTCCATCGCCGGCAGCGTTGCCTTTGGCGCATTTACTCCGTTCTGCGCCTGCGGAACTATGGCTGTTGTTGTGGCCATGATGGCCACAGCCTTGCCCTGGGGTCCAGTGATGGCTTTTTTGACCTCCTCGCCCCTTATGAGTCCGGACGAGTTCGTGATGATTGCCGGTATCTTGGGCACTAAGTTCGCAATCGCGCTCACTGTGGCTTCGATTATTATTGGTGTCGGCTCAGGGTATATTACCCACTTGATTGAAAAGCGCACCAATTATCTTGTCAATCAGGCGCGGCTCGCGCCAGCCGTGCCGACGAATACTTGTTGTGAATTGCCGGTGGGCGAACAGATAATGGCCTGCTGTGCTAAAAGCGAACCCTCCCCGGCCTGCGGCACTTCCTGCTTTTTCCCGGCCACAGTTCCTAAAATCATTAATAACCCATTTTTGAAAAAACTCAAACTCGGCCAAATGTTCCAGGTCTTCATCGACGTTGGCCTAAAAAACGTCCTGGTGAACTTTGCCGCTTTCGCAGCGGTAGCTTATGTGATTAACAAATTTGTCCCAACCGCTTTTATTGCCCAATATCTTGGTACCGGAAACCAATTTGCCGTTCCTCTGTCCGCACTTGTAGGCCTTCCACTTTACGTCAGTGGCGAATCTTCTCTACCGCTAATCAATATGCTGATGAAAAGCGGCGCCACTAGTGGTGCCATGCTCGCCTTCATGATTACCGGACCAGGCACCAGCGCTGGAGTTATTGCCGGCATCGCCACCATTATGAAAAAGCGAGCCGTCGGCTTGTATGTTCTATTTTTGTTAGTCTTTAGTATCATTCTTGGTTATGGCTATGATTTACTTATCGCACTCGGCCTATAGATCAAAAGAGCCCGTCTTCAAATCTTCGCCAGACTAATTATAATTTGCCTTCGATTTTAAGTATTCCGCCGGAGTGATAATACCTCCGCGAAAACCCCCGCTAACTCGAAAAGCCTCACTGCCGAAACTAAAATACGGTTCGTTTTTCCGGCCCGAACCGTCTTCTTTCCTAGGCAAAAATAGTTCACTTGCCTACTTTCTACTTGCTTTCTTATATACAGTCGCTTTTACCGGCGCAACAACTTTTTTCAACAAACAAGCTTCTTTTTCGGCATCTCTGATTATATCTTTGGCAATATCCTCAACTATAGTATCATCTGCCTGGGGAAGGCACGATCTAACCAATTGCTTTACCTTATCTAGCTCCATAAAAATCAACCTGCTTTCATAACAACCCACATTAAATTATGTTACTGATTACTTCTCAAGAATTGAACAATCAAATTATCTAATCTGCAGCTTAACTCCAAGACTTCCTGAGCGGCAACATCCTTAGAATCCATTAGCTTATTTAATTCATTACGCAGCACTTCAATGTTATTAAGTATTCCGTTGTCCTCTCCTGGCAACTATAAACCCCCATCGCTCGAAACCTATCTTTAGTTATTCGTTTTTATAGCCTAATACTACTTCAAAGATAAGTTAATTTATTGGGAATTTTAGCTGAATTTCTTGTTAACAATGTCAAAATTCGTAAAATTAGACGAAAAAGCAGCTGCCATTTGCAGCTGCTTTGTAGTTCTTGTAATTTTATTATGGCTTTTTGCTGATATCTTTTAAAAACACTAGTGTAATAAATTTTTCCACAAGATCAGGCTCAAATTGTATTCCTGAGAAGCGACGCAACTCGGCTATTGCAGCCTCTGAACTTAAGGCCTTCCTGTAGGGCCTGTCGCTGGTCATCGCGTCATAGGAGTCAGCGATGGCTATAATCCGGTCTTCAATCGGAATCTCTTCTCCTTTTAAACCCAGAGGATAACCCTCCCCATTCCACCATTCGTGATGTTTCAGGATATAGTCTCCTATTGGTAATAGCTCAGGCACAGCTTGGGCAATCCGGTGCCCGATCTCTGAGTGGCGTTCCATCTCTTTGCGTTCCTCAGAAGTCAGCGGACCTGGTTTTAAGAGAATGGCATCTGAAATTCCGACTTTTCCGATATCATGAAACTTTGCCAAAAGACTAAGATCGGCAATCTGTACCTCTTTAATATTTGCTGCTTTACCTAAGCTTTCAGCATATTGCTGCAACCTCATCGAATGTCCCTCAGTAATAAAGTCGCGCACTTTGAGCAACTCCAGCATACCCTGAACCAAAGCGTTGCGGTTACTGTGACTACTGGAAAGTTTCTGGCGATACATCAAGTCGTCTGCTTGTTTAATCAGATCCTGAAGAACATTCTTCGTTAAATTACTTCCACCATAATAACTCCACCCGAGCGATAAGTGTAACTGAACTCCTCTACCTTCTGGATCCTTAATCTTTATATCTTTAATTTGCTCGCATACCCGGTAAATCTCTTCTTCGTGTATGTTTGCCAGCAATACGGCAAATTCATCACCGCCGATTCTAGCAACTATTGCGTTGTCACCGAAGGCCTGTCGCAATGTCTCTGCTGTTTCTGCCAATATCTTATCTCCAACATGATGTCCCATAGTATCATTGATGATTTTGAGCCCATCCAAATCGCAGCAGACGATTCCTATACCTTGAATTTGCTGCTCGGAAATGTTGTCGATTTCCCGTTCGAAGAAAGTCCTGTTATAAAGACCTGTCAACTGGTCGTGCATACTAAGATATTTCAGTGTTTCTTCAGCCTTACGGCGTTCTTCGAGCTCTATCTTTACGGTATCCAACAAGCCCTCAATTTTTCGATGGGACAACTCGATTTGCTGCAACATATTGTTCATTGTCGAAGCAACTTTGGACAGTTCATCCTTACCGGGCAGATCAATGCGAATCGAATAGTCGTTACCTGCCACAATGGAATTCATAAAGCTATCCATCTTGCGTACTTTGGAAAGAATGACCCGGTTAAGCAGTAGCAACGTAATGATAATTAAAAACGCCCCGAAAGCTACAGTAAATACCAGAAACGATTTCATTTGAACCTTGCCCTGATGGTAAATAAAGCGCGGCGTGGCACTTACAAGATACTTAGTACTACCATAGGCATCAAGTATAGGATAGTAGCATAAGATTTCTTCCTCATTCGCGATTTGTTGAGAAAAGCCGACAGTAGGCTCTTCAGGCAACACTGCCCTACCCGCAAAGGATAGCTTTACTTGCGTTCTTTTGCTAATCTCCCGTAGCAGTGCCGCGTCAGCATACTTGGCAAAGACAATTACACCTGTGCTCGGCCCTTTATTATCACTGGTAAGTATTCTTTGCATCGCCAACAGCAAAGGCTGGCCTTTCACTACGACAAAAGCTGTTTTATAATGCAAGATTTCAGGTTCAACAATATGGTTTGTTATTAGATTAGAAATCAAATCCCGAACTTCCTTCGGAACCTTCACCTCGGTTCCACTGGCCAAATCTATCGCTTTTCCATATAATATCTCGCCATTAGGCGTCGTGACGAATGCCAGATTTATCCTAAGGTTCGCCATTTCGTCATCGGAAAGATTTTTTTCGGCAAAGTCTGTATTCGCGCGACTTCGGGCAAATATAAATAGATCATCCCAGGGAGACCAGTCGCCAACCTGCGAGCCTAAATGGTTGAGTTCTTCATCCCAGGCGAGATAAGTTCTGGTTGCATTATCCTTGACGTTTTCCTGCTCAAGGTTCAGATAGTTTTTTCCCCACACCAACTGACTCATAACCACTATCACACAGATGAAAGAGACACAGAGAATGATCTGTAGCAAAGCTATTTTTCTACCGATCCCCAAGAATATCTCCCCCGTCCCAACAACTTTATTCATGTTTCGACAAAACATGTTATGTATTGTTTATTTCTGTCGAAAGTCGTTCGTTCCCTGCTAACAAATTAATTTGTTAAAATCCATAATTAGGGGCACCCGCAAAGAGCAAGCCAAATTTAAAAACAAAGAAAAGACGGCCATTTATACCTGCGTATAAATGGCCGTCTTTTCTTTTATCCCGCGGCAAGCGGGGAAGGTTCGGATAATAGTCATTGACGACCTATATTCCCTTAACAGCACCCACCCCACTGGCTTTTGCTATATGTTATCCAGTTGGGTTGCAGCTTGTATATTCACATGTTCAATGGCTTTCGCGTTGCCAATTATTCTTTCATATTGGTCCTGTTCTACTACTAATTTATTTCCATAAGCTAAAAGTTTTTCAATGCGATTTTTGGTGCCCCGCAAATGTGCCAAATCAAAATCAGTGTCGGTAATACTCTGTTCAATATTGGCTATTTCCTGCTCGATCATCCAGCATATTTTGCGAAGTGAAAAGGCTCTCATTATGTTTCCCCCTGTTTAATTAAATAGCTTTACCCTGAAATATTATCCCCTCAAGCGGGACTGTGATAATCACAAGAAGGCTCAATCTCCCCTTTACTAAATTTTTGTCCGCATGGGCACCGGAACTTTCCTAATACAAAGCAGGATTGTTATGAAACATTAAAAGGCTTGATTACCGCGTTGTCATTCATCATTATCCACCTTAATATTTATCAATTTTATAGCCCGGGCAATTCGGCGCAACTTCTAATATCTTATGCACCCGTATGACGAATATGACATTTTTTTATAATTTTAAGCGGTCCTTTTTCACGCGTTCCGTTTCACCCGTTGGAGGAATGATAAATATGTGCCAGCAGTCCACATATCAGTAGAAAAATGGTAAAATAACAATATAAAATATTCGTGACAATGATTAAACGTAAACCTGCTATTTGCCTGGAATTAAAATAGACATAAGGTGGCTGAGCTATGCAAAAACAACCATCGCTAATCGCGCCCTCGAAAAAATGCACCCAGCATTCTCCATTATTGAATCGCTGGGATTCGGAGTGCTGCTGATTGATGCTGACACCCATCAAATTGTCTATGCCAATCCCACGGCACTAAAGATGAGCGGACATGCCCTCCATCAAATAATAAACGCCAATTGCCATAGGCTGGTCTGCCCGGCGGAACTCGGCCGCTGCCCGATTACCGATCTTGGTAATGATGTGGATAATTCCGAACGACTGTTGCTAAGAGCAGACGGAACAACGCTGCCGATCATTAAAACTGTTGTTCCGACTGTTATGAATGGCAAACACTATTTGATTGAAAGCTTTGTCGACAACTCCGAACGAAAATCGCTGGGAGAAAAACTGATCCAGAAAAATACCGAACTCGCCGAAGCTTTGCAAGAAATCAAGCAAACTCAATCTAAGCTCATTCACCAGGAGAAGCTGGCAGGTATTGGCCAATTGGCGGCTGGTGTCGCGCATGAGATTAATAACCCGCTGGGGTTTATCGACAGTAATTTTGAGAGCCTGGCTAAATATTTACAGACTATGACCGAGCTGATTCACCAATATCAAACTGTAAAAACCATGCTGATAAAAAGCGAACCAGGGATTACCGAAAAGATTGATGCTATTGATCAATTTGAAAGCAAGAATAAAATCACCAGGATATTAGATGACGTAGTCGATTTGCTCTCAGAATCACAGGACGGCTTGGACAGAATAAGTAAGATTGTCATCAGCCTGCGCACTTTTGCCCGCAACGATGAGCAAAACCAATTTGCTGAATTCGATTTGAATCAGGGCTTGCAAAACGTGCTTATTCTAACGCACAATGAGATAAAATACCACGCCAACGTACACCAAGAACTCTCTGACATTCCCCTGATTCAAGCTGTCGGCGGGCACATAAATCAAGTATTGCTTAATATCATCCTCAATGCGGCGCAAGCGATCAAGGTAATGGATCGACAAGAGATAGGACAAATCAAACTATCTACCTGGCATGACGTTAAATCTGTCTACTGCGCCATTGAGGACAATGGCGTCGGGATCTCATCAGAAAACATGGATAGTATTTTCAATCCATTCTTCACCACTAAACCAGTTGGCCATGGAACTGGGTTAGGGCTATCAATTTCGTATGATATTATTGTAAATCGCCACAAGGGAGAAATTACGGTTGAAAGCGAGCCCGGCAAAGGCGCGAAGTTTACAATCAAGCTGCCTATCAAGCATTGCTAATTAGGCCCTCACGGAAACCTCTCATATTGCAAGAATGACAGCCAAGTAGTTTCCTAATACTTCAGCAAGACCAAGCCCGAGACAATTAGCACTGATGCTATCACTTTATACAGCGATACCTTCTCACCCAGAAATACAATTCCTAATAACACGGCTACCAGGGGAAAAGCAGCGACAATTGGTGAAACGCGACTCACTTCTCCTAATTTCAAGGCGTAATAATAGGCGAGCTGACCTAAAAGCGCCGCGCAGATGCCCTCCAAGGCTATGTACATTGTATCTTTTGCCGTTACTTCGACCACGCACCCCCACTGGCCCTTAACAGTCATTATAAGCAAAAGCAATATACTGACGATCACACTGCGGATGGTAAGGGCGGCTAACGGCTGAGCATTCCCCAGTCCAAGCTTCCCGAAGAGCGGCGCAATACCCCAAAATACCATCGCAAACCCTGCCAATAAATATGCGTTAAACATTTGATCTTACCCTTCTCTCTGTAAGTAATAAATTTTAAATCTGGTACAATAGTTCTGCAAATCAGTATGAAGGCCGTGAAAAAAATGATTACTAATTACCTTGAGTATATGTCTAAGCTATATAATTACTTAGATGGCTTTATCATTATTAACCAGGCTGGCATTGTTGAATACTCTGTGATGTTACACTCTGAAACAAGTAATTTAGAAAATGAAGGATTTACCGGGCATCATATCCTCGACTGTTACCCTGGACTTACCGAGGATAATAGCACTCATTATCGGGTTATGCGCAGCGGCCGACCAATTTTTGATGAGCAACAATCCATTACAGATATAAACGGCAATGAGTTTACTTTAATAAATTCGACTTACCCTATTGAATATAATAAAAAGACTATTGGAACGATAGAGGGTTCGGTAATCATTTCAAAAAACGGGAAGGCCATGAAGCGGTCCCCCTTGCCAGAACCTCAATTAAAATATGCTGCCACTTCCCTTTATACTTTAGATGATATTATCACTAAAGACAAAGCTATGTTGGAAATAAAAGAACGTATCGAAAAAATTGCTATTGGGGATTCACCTATTTTGATCTATGGTGAAACAGGAACTGGTAAAGAGTTGATAGCACAAGCCATACACAGTCATAGCGCCCGGGCGAAAGGCCCCTTTATTTCGCAAAACTGTTCTGCAATTCCGGCAACCCTACTGGAAAGCATTCTTTTCGGGACGGTAAAAGGCAGCTATACCGGGGCAGAGAATCGGAAAGGTCTTTTTGAATTGGCTAATCACGGAACCTTGTTTTTGGATGAGTTGAGTTCGATGGATATTTCCCTGCAACCCAGGATATTAAAAGCAATTGAAGAAAAGAAGCTCAGACGCGTCGGCGATGAAAAAGAAACCCCAATTGATGTGCGAATTGTATCTGCCGTCAATCAAGACCCCTTTAAGTCAATTGAAGAAGGATCACTGCGCCGAGATCTTTTCTTTAGATTGGGAGTTATCCAAATAAACATTCCGCCGCTTCGAGAACGTAAAGAAGATATTTTATTATTAACAGATTTTTTTATTAATCAGTATAATCATAAAATGAAACTCAATATCGTCGATGTCAGTGATTTTATAAAAAATATACTGTGTAATTATAAATGGATCGGCAATGTGAGAGAGTTGAAAAATGCAATTGAGCACGCTTTTTATCTGACCAAAGGTGAAATGATTACATTAAATGATTTGCCCGAATATATTTTATATGATAACAAAGGGAAAGAAGAATTTCTCGGCAAGGATATACCGACGTCCAAATCGCTGCCTCAGCTGGTCGAGGAATTCGAAAGGAAACTGATTATCAACGCACTGGCCATTTCCAAAAATGTAACAGATACGGCAAGAACGCTGCAAATTACCAGACAGGCCCTTAAATACAAGATGGATAAATATATGCTATAACTGTAAAGCTTGCAAAGATGAATGCTGCTTACCGCACTTTTATATGTCGTCTATATTATATATTTCTACGACGCAAAGAATTTTCATGCGAAAACGCAAGATTTTTTGCTTTTTTTATTGAACAGCATGGTTACCCCAACATTGATTGTAGAAAGTACGCAGAGATTAACACAATGCCCGAGTTGGCACTGTTATTGCGTATCCTATAGCTCAAGGAGGCGATTTTAGATGGAAGTGAATGAAATCATCAAGGACCCCGGCATCTGGGCGGGTCAGAATAAACCAGGCTTACCGCTGGAAAAGGCGGATGTAGTCGTATTCTCAATCCCCTTTGATGGTGGCGTTAGCTTTCGCTCTGGAGCGAAAGCTGCACCTAAGGCCTTACGGGAAATTACCTATACCAGTCCCCCAACAACAGAGTATTTTGAAAGTTTCGACGGCATCAGCGTTCTGGACCTGGGAGATATGACGGGAAAAGACCGCGAGGAAATTTTCGCGCAAGCGGAAGCTGCAACCTATAGTGCCGTAAAGGCCGGAAAATTTTTTACTATGATTGGCGGTGACCACTCTGTCACCATCCCGGTACTAAAAGGAATTGACCGCGCTATTGGTGAACCCTTTGGAATAATTCATATTGACGCCCATACCGACCTCTGTGATAATATGGGCGGCAATAAATTATCACATGGCTCAACTGAGAGAAGGGCACTGGAATTAAGGAATATAGCCGGGCCTGAAAGCCTATTTTTCTTAGCGATTCGGTCGCTCGAACTTGAGGAACTTGAATTTGTCAGAAATAATCCTGTCAATATCTTGTCAGCGAAAGAAATCTATGAAAAAGGTGTCGCGGAATGTTTGAAAACTGTAAAGCACAAGTTGAAAGGCCTAAATAAAATCTATATTACCGTAGATATCGACTGTCTCGACCCGGCATATGCGGGCGGCACCGGCACCCCGCAGATTGGTGGACTGACTTCCAGAGAGCTGTTAACCCTGCTGCGAGGATTGTTTGACTTGCCCATTATCGGCTTCGATGTTGTAGAAGTGGCACCGGAACTCGATCCGTCACTTACTGCTGTATTTGCAGCTCGCAGAATTATTACCGAATGCTGGGGCCATTATTTAAGAAAGGCCGGAAAGTTGAAATAACAAGTTTTGTTATATTGACTCTCCATACCTCTACAGATGAAGACCTTGCAGAAATATCTGCAAGGTCTTCATCTGTCATCTATTAGGCTGTTTTTAAATTCCGCTAGCAAGAAGATATAAAATCTCTCTTATGAAGGCTGGAGCTTCCTTACTATCGAATCACCATTCTGGCAAGCAAGGAAATTGCTTCCGCAATAGATATTACCAGCATCAAAAAATAGGGGCTTTTCTTTCTATAAACAACCAAAACGCCGAAAGCGATAATTGTATTCAGGATATTTATCACTAACCCAGTGCTTGAAAAATGAGCAGGTGCCATAAACTGATTTTTTATTACCATATCGACACACAACAAAGCTGCCGCCAGGGCAATCGGTCGCCATTTCGTGGTTGAAAAGGATGCTAAGACCAGCATTCCCAACCAGGCTTGCTCGAAAAATAATAATAATATCCACGTAAATCCCAAAGTAATCCCCCTACTACACAAAGTATACTAGAATGGTGTTCGGCATACACTGATAAATTCCTGTATTTTTTACTATAAACGAGTTGAGTATAATGGTAAAATGTTACTATGAACTGATTTGTCGTTATAAACTATATATCAATTGCCGCCAGACTGTATTGGTGGATAAACTGGGAAAATGACGTGAAAAACGGAATGAGGTATTATAATGTTTGATTATCTGATTGTCGGCGCGGGTCTGGCGGGGAGCGTTCTTGCCGAACGGCTGGCCAGTCAGCTTAATTACCGGGTATTAATTGTGGACAAGCGGGATCATATCGGCGGGAACGCTTATGATTACTATGACGACAATGGGATATTCTTGCACAAGTACGGCCCCCATATTTTCCATACAAATATTGCGCCTGTCTACCATTATCTGAGCGAGTTTACAAAATGGCGGATGTACGAGCACCGGGTACTGGCGGCAGTGGATGGAATGATGGTGCCTATCCCAATCAATATGGATACCTTGAACCGCCTGTTCGGGCTGGCGCTGCATAGCCCGGAAGAGGTGGAAAGCTATTATGCCAGCATTCGGGTTCCTATTGCTCAGCCAGGCAACGCGGAAGAACAGGTGCTCAGCAAGGTAGGGCAAGTTTTATATGAGAAGTTCTTCAAAGGCTACTCGCTAAAACAGTGGGGAATTCACCCCAGGGAAATGGATGCCGCGGTAACGGCGCGAATTCCTATCCGCACCAACCGGGATGACCGCTATTTTTCCGACCAGTATCAAGTCATGCCGCTTCACGGCTATAGCCGCATGTTTCAAAGCATGCTGGCAAATCCTAATATTTCTATTATGCTGAATACCAATTATCGTGATATCCGGGAGGTCATTCCCCATAAAGCATTGATATTTACCGGCCCGATCGATGAGTTTTTTGACTACCGGTTTGGACGGTTGCCTTATCGTTCACTAGAGTTTGTGCATGAGTACTGTCATAAACCCTACTATCAAACAGTAGGCACGGTCAATTATCCTAATGAGTTCGATTTTACAAGGGTTACTGAATTCAAGCATCTCACCGGCCAACGCAGCGATGGGACCACCGTGGTCTACGAATATCCCCTGGATATGGATGACAGCCATGATCCGTACTACCCCATTCCCCGCAAAGAAAACGCGCTGCTGTATGATAAGTACCAGGTGGAAGCCGAACAACTTTCCAATGTAACTTTTTGCGGCCGACTGGCGGAATATAAGTACTATAATATGGATCAGGTGGTCGAGCGGGCATTAGCCGTCTTTGAGAATATTGCGTGCAATAAGGAAAGGGAGTAACAACCTTGGGCGATATCAGGGGCAAGTTTTTTATTTGCTATCATAAACCATATTGGATATGTGAAACCGATATTATCACTCCCATCCAGGTGGGACGGGCGATTGCCACCGAATGGCTGCCGATGCTTGGCGATGATATGGGTATCGACAATATTTCGGCGCAAAATAAATATTTTTGTGAGTTGACAGCCATGTATTGGGCTTGGAAGAATATCCGGCTGGACTACATCGGCTTCGGGCACTATCGACGCTATTTTTGCTTTTCGGACCAAGTTGCCGGCCGGATCGTGAATAAACCTTTTCCGGTAATTGAATTACTGCAGCCAGATATTATGCCACCGGAGCAGCTAAATAAATTTGCCATATGTGATAGCGCTGGCATTCGCGAATATGTGAACAAGTATGATATTATCCTGCCGGAGCCGGTCGGCGATTCGCGGTTAAGCTTAGAAGGCCAATATAAACGTTATCATCTGGCGGCGGACTGGGACGCGATGATTGCTGTACTGCTGGAGAAATATCCCGACTATCGGGATAGTGTGCACAAAGTGTTTCAGTCTAATGGGATGATGTTTCCTTACAATATGTATGTCATGAAGTTTGAGTTGTTTCAAGAATACATGGCATGGTTGTTTGATATACTCTTCGAACTCAAACAACGAATTCAAATAAGTAACGACCCCTACCAACAGCGCGTACTTGGTTTTCTGTCGGAGAGAATGTTAACGCTTTTTGTGACGCGCAAGGCCACCGAGCGCAAGCTGCGCATTCGCACCCTCAAAACTGTAATGCCGGAATTTGAAAGCTAATAATTTTGCCATAACACGCCACTATCCTGCCGGATTTCGATAACCGGCAGGTTTTTTGTTGTAAGCTAATCTTGATCACTTTGGACTAAAACCGCTTTATTATGTACCGAAAGTTTCGGCGGTTGAATATTGCGCCAATTCAGTTTCTCGTTTTGCTTTTATCGTTCGCTCGCCTGCGACCGCGTCGTGTTAGCACCTTAAGTTCCTGCAGCCTGATCACGCGGCGCTGCGCCGCATCCTTCGCTTCCCTCCTTGGTTCGCTAATAGCTGTATGGGTTGCCTTTTCTAAAGCTACGCTGAGCTTGCAAGAATATCCAATCAGCTCCCTTAATAGCCCCTGCAATTGCCCCCAAAGTTTTCTGCGGGGTTCAAAGTCTTCTTGTTGAACAAGTATCCTTTGCCTAAAGATGTAATATTTCCAGCCCTCAAAAGCAAGGATAACAGGCAACACAATCCCGATAACGAAAATCAGACTCTCTAAAGCAAGTGGGTTTGAGGCCGAATTGTAGATATCCAAACTCCACTTGGGGTTAAGGTTCGAAACGACGATTCGCGGAAACAGCGCCAGGAATACTGCCCCGACAGAGGCAATAATCGCCAAGGCACTGAAAATGAAGTTCTTGACTATTTGCCCATCATCCTTACGTGGACAGGCAAAAAATATCGCCCCGGCAGCAAGCAGCAGGGCAGTTCCGGTAATCACCCTCGCATCAGAACCAGCCAGGTTATAGGTTAACAGGCCAAATAGAGCGGCGACGCCGAGTGTAATCTTGCCCAACTTTATTCCGGCCGGTTTTATTCTGGCGATCAGCCTTCTATCCAGTTTTAAGGCTAGATAGTTTACGCCATGGAGCATGAATAGCAATACGAAAAGAAATCCGGTGATGATGGTATAGGCGCTGAACAAGTCTCCCAACGTACCTGCATACTGCTTCTCCCCGTCGATCGGCAGCCCTTGCAGCAGATTGCCGATAGCGACACCCCAAAGCAAAGCCGGTATGATGCTGCCAGCAAATAGCGCCCAATCCCAGAAATTGCGCCATATTGGGGTTGCAGCTTTGTCGCGGAATTGAAATGCCACCCCGCGCAGAATCAGCGTTACCAGAATCAGCAACAGTGCAAGATACAGGCCACTGAACAATGTGGCGTAAGCGTTAGGAAAGCCAGCGAATAATGCTGCGCCGGCAGCTATAAGCCATACCTGGTTTCCTTCCCATACCGGGGCCAGAGTTTGTATTATCGCCTGCCGCTCGGCATCCGACCGCCCGAGAAAGGGAAAGAGCATCCCGACGCCATAGTCAAAGCCCTCTAAAACCAGATACCCAATAAATAGAAAGCCAACCAGGCCAAAGCATATCGTGTTTAAATCCATAGTTTCACCTGTCATATCTTCACTGTGGTTCTTCGCCGGGCCCGTCAAGTATTATTTTGCGAGCAATATAAACCGCCGCCAGGGCTACACCCGAATATATAGTGATGTATAAGAATAAAGAGATCCATACGTTCGCCGCCGGCACAATTTTGGAAACGCCTTTTTCAGTTAGCAGCAACCCATAAACAAGCCACGGCTGTCTGCCCATTTCAGTCATCGCCCAGCCCGTGGTAATTGCCACATACGGTAGCGGCAAACTCCACATAGTAGCTCTTAACAAGGCCGGGCAAGCTTCAAGCCGATTTTTCCGCCAATACCAGCAATTGACGACTGCCAGCAAAAGCAGCCAAAACCCGATGCCGACCATAATCCGAAAACTCCAGAACAGAATCGCCACAGCTGGTATATAATACCCCGGCCCGTACTGTTTCACATACTCGCCCTGCAAAACATTCATCCCTTTGACAGGAGCATTGAGACTGTTATAGGTCAAAACAGAAAGCCCTGCCGGCAATGCCAATTGATATACATTTCTACTATTATCCTGGTCGATGACGGCGAAAATAATGAAAGGCGCCGGCGCGGCGGTTTTCCAAAGCGCCTCGGAGGCCGCCAGTTTCATCGGCTGGGCATAGGCAAGATACTGATTATAAAAATGCCCGCTACTGACAACAAGGCTTGTGGAAATCAGCGCGCACACCAGCCCTATTTTGAAGGACCATCTGGAGATTGCCAAATGGGTCTGCTGAAGAAGATAATAGGCACTGACAGCCATAATAAAATATCCGGCCACCGCCAGGCCGGCTAAGGCGGTATGGGCGTATTGGTAATAAAGATAGGAGTTCGTAATCAGGGCAGTCACCTCGACCGGCTCCACCTGCCCCTTGCTCACAACCTGACCCACAGGATGCTGCATAAATGAGTTCGCTGCTAAAATCCAAAAAGCTGAATAGTTGCTGGATAAAGCGACAAGCCAGATAACGGCAAGATGCGCGCGCCGGGAAATTTTGTCCCAGCTATACACCCATATTCCTATCGCCACCGACTCCACAAAAAAAGCTGTTAATGCCTCGAATGCCACAGGTAGTCCGAATACGCTTCCTGCAAAGCGCGAGTATTCCGACCAGTTCATGCCGAACTGAAATTCGTTGACCAGACCGGTGACAATACCGACAGCGTAGTTGACCAAAAACAACTTGCCCCAGAACTTCACCATCAGCTGATAACGATTGTTGCCAGTCCGGAAATATTGGGTTTCCATCAATGCAATCAGGATTGATAGCCCCAGCGTGAGGGCCACGAACCAGAAGTGGTAAGTCAGAATTATCCCGAATTGCAACCGTGCCAGATTCAATACCGTATAGTCCATTATTTCCTCATCCCGGATTTTACTGCCTCAGGTTCCTATCTCGGCGGCAACCTGAACTGCTTTGTCAGGTCAACTTCTTGGCTTTGAGCAATTTTTTTGCATTGATAATTTTGTATTTGCCCTGTCTTTCGTCTCCACTCTTGCGGCCTATTTGTTGCACTTCAAGTTCAGCTTGTTTTACATTTTGCTGTAATGGCACACTTTCGTGTTGTGGTATTGGGCTGTCACCATAAGCCCTCCTTACCCCGGTCACTTCTGCGGTGACAGTATCTAGTGCAACAAGATCTGCAGAACTAAGTTCCTTCAGTGACGCTTTGCCCAATCCCCTCAGCAGCTCCTGCATTTCCAAAGACATCGATGTCAGTGTGTTTACAACACTTGTGGCCGCAAGTTCGACGTTAAGTTTAGTTTTCGCCGGCGAATCGTAAAATACCAGCGTGGTGGGCGGTTCCCAGGGAATCGCCTTTTCTAATTGATTATGGACTAAGGCGTATAGTGGAACGGTACCAAGGTAGATGGCATCCGCCCCTAATGCCAGTGCTTTAAGACACTGGCCAGGCGTGAAATAACCGCCTGCCACAACCAGACTGATGGGAGAATTCTTTAAATATCGTTTGGCGCGAACCAAGGCGTGCAGACTGGGTATTCCGAAATCGTCCTGTTTGATCGGCGCTGATGAGTGGGCTCCACCTTCTGCGCCATCAATGACAACGACGTCAAACCCCAGTTCCACTGCTACCGCTAAATCCTCCTCGATGTGGTCGGTGGCCATGAGTTTCAATGCTATGGGTATACCGCCAGCCTTAGCCCGCAAGTCGTTCATGAAGCCTGGCCAATCAGCGATATTCTGGATTCCCGGCGGTGCCGGGAGACACACTGCTGGCTGGCCCGGTGCCAATCCGGCGAGCAGTCGGGCTTTGCCTTGAAAGTCTGCGGCTTCGATGCGAAAAGTTCCCATATTTGAGCCATGCCCCATTTGTACCTCCAGCATATCGGCGGCGGCGATTTGCTCGGGGGTTCTACCGCCCCAGGACCAACGGCAAATTTGCAGAATGTACTTATCGGCTTCCTGGCGCTCTTCGGGTAGATACGGACCCTCTCCGGAACAAATCGCCGTTTGCAACGCTTTAGCTGCTCTGGCCAAAGCCCGCTTTGCTTCCTCACTGAGGGCAGTGCCATAAGCCATTCCGCTGATTATCAGTGGGGTATTTAAGGTCAGAGGGGCTTGAGCAGCTGGCCCAAGGGTTACGCTCATGTCCACCTGAGTGCTTTCAGGCAGTGATAACCTGGCTATCTGCCGGGGGGCAAACATCAGGTTTTCGAAACCGAGAAAGTGTTTTGGGGTGCCCAGTGGCCGTTTGATAATTTTTCCGGTCTGAGCTCTCAGACTTGATTCCACTGTATTTAATACCGAAAAACGTTTAAATGCCGGCAAAAATTCCGCGAGATTCTGTGTATACTTGTCGGTTAATAGCTTAGCCACGGCGTCATCAGCCACCAATTTGACGACATACCGCGAAATTGGCTTGGCAAAGATAATCAAAGCTGCCAGGACCAGCGTCATGGCGGCAACCAGTGAATATAGCCACTCAAAATTTGTTATTGTGATTTCCATTGTCGTTCTCCTTGGGTTTTAGTTGTCAAAGCGTCGCTGGCCACCCCCACTCAACTTAATAGGCCCGTTTTATTCCCGTAGCTTCAGCGGTGACCGCGTCCAAGGCCACAAGGTCAGCAGCATTAAGCTCCTTAAGCGATGCCTTGCCCAGCGCCCGCATTGCTTCCTGCATCTCCAGGACCATGGCTGTCAGTGCGTTCACTACGGCAGCAGCTGACTGCTCAATGTTAAGCAGGGTCTTAGTGGGGGAATCATAGTATACCAGTGTGGTCAGCGGTTCCCAGGGAACCACCTTTTGCAGTTGATTATGTACTAAGGCCATAAGTGGCACCGTCCCGAGATCGATAGCATCCGCCCCCAGGGCCAGGGCCTTCAGACAGCGGCCTGGAGTAAAATAACCGCCAGCCACAATCAGGCTTATCGGCCGGTTCTGCAAGTATCTTCTGGCCCGAATCAAAGCATCCAGGCTGGCTATACCAAAGTCATCCTGCTTGCCGGGCGTTGTCGCGTGACTTCCGCCTTCGGCGCCATCGATGAAAACGGCATCAAACCCCAGCTCAACCGCCATTGCCAATTCTTCTTCGATGCGGTCAGTGGCCATAAGCTTTAGTCCAATCGGAATACCACCTGCCTTCTGCCGCAGCCTGCTTAAAAACTCCGGCCAATCTTCGATTTTTTGTACTCCGGGTGGCGCCGGAAGCGATATAGCCGACTGCCCTGGTGCCAGTCCTCCGAGTATCCGGGCTCTCCCTTCAAGCTCTTTTGCCGCTACACTAACTGAGCCCATATCGGCGCCCTGGCCCATTTGCACCTGCAACATATTGGCGGCGGCGATTTGCTCGTTTGTCCTCCCGCCCCATGACCAGCGGCAAATTTGCAATGTATATTTATCAGCTTCCTGCCGTTCCTCAGGCAGAAAAGGGCCTTCGCCAGAGCAGATTGCCGTCTGCAATGTTTTTGCCGCTCTGGCCAACGCCCGTTTTGCTTCTTCACTGAGAGCCAATCCGTAAGCCATGCCGCTGATCATCAGCGGAATGCTTATTGTGAGCGGTTTCTCCGCGTTCTTTCCCAGCGTTACACTCATGTCGACCGGGGTGCTTTCAGGCAGAGATAATCCGGTCATTTGCCGGGGAACGAACATCAGATTTTCAAAGCCGAGGAAATGTTTGGGCGTACCCAGAGGGCGAGTGATAATTTTTCCGTCCTGAGCACGCAAGCTCAATTCCACTGTATTTAAAACCGAGAAACGTTTTAAAGCCGGCAATAATTCCGCGACATTCTGGGTGTATGTGTCGGTAAGCAGTTTTGCCGCCGCATCATTAACAACAATTTTTACAACATAACGGGCCAGTGGTTTAGCCAGAAATACCACTACTAATAAAACAATGGCCGCCAGCAACATTAGCAGCAGCAGTGCCCACCCAGGGTTTAAGGCGTTAATTTCCATTACTCAGTCCCTCCAGCTTCTTGCCCGTCAAATTATCGGCCGCGGTCTGTTTTGTCGTCATTATCATCCAGGATCGGCTTGCTCGCCGCAGGCTGTAGCCTTGAGAACCCTTGAACCTCACAACTTGAGACCGACTGGCTTTGTTCTATGCTAGTAATCCAGAGAAGAAGTGCTCTGGCTATTATTCCGGCTGTGAGCAGATATATAAACTGGTAAACATAATTCCACTTATAGAACTGAATAATACCAAGAAATACATACAGGGGCATAAGCCCGAAAGCCGCAGCTGCCGACCCGATACCGGCCCACAAAAAATACTTTTTCCAGGATGAAGAATACTGCTCTATCAACATAAATAATATCGGCCCTACTGTAAGACTAAGAACGAATATCGGTGGTCGCCCTGGACCGAGAGCAATGTTATAATCCGCCACACCCCAATTGCCGATCAGAAAAATGTCACCGATGCTAAAGCCTACGGCACATAGCGACCCAAGCAACAAGAGGTCTCTTAGCCTCCGTTTATCAACAAGCTTTAGCCAAATCGCGTAAGTGACGATAAGCACCCCCACCATGACAAACCAACCGACGGAGAACAGTTCCTTAGCAACCCACTGCTGATAGGTTTGATATGCCAGCAGTCTTGCTGTTTCATATGGCATGTCGTCTCCTCCTTCACATCTTAGTATAGCCTCGGAGGCAGTTTATTATTTACCCCTCTTAGCCTCTTTCGAGCTACCCCCGCTAATAAGTGGAATCGTTCTTGGCGGCATATCCATCTTTAGCAGGGAACTTATCATACATCAGAGAAAGTAACCTATATAAAAAAGCAAATATATTTATAATGATTCTCCAACAAAAACACAATAAAGCCTGGTCTTTGATATGAGCGGAAGAAAGGAACATTGTAATGCCGATTAATAATAGCAAAACTGTTTTGATTATCGAAGATTCATGCATGATCCGGTTGCAGGCAAAACACATTTTGGAGACGAACGGCTTTACCACTTTGGAACTCGACAATGCCGAAGATTATTTCTCAATGCCTTGGCAATACAAAGATGTCGGACTTATTTTGCTAGATATCAATTTACCCTCAATCAGCGGGGTCGACGTTTTAAAGCGAATGAACGATAAGAAATCTAAGACTTGGCCTCCTGTAGTGATGATTTCGGCAATTTCCGATCCAAGGATTATAACTGATACAATAAAATTGGGTGCCAAAGATTATGTTGTAAAACCCTTTGATGACAACGATCTACTCCAACGGGTAGTAAGTCACTATAGTAATAAAAACAAACTAAACAAGGTTTCAAAAAATCAAACTTCTATGCCGAAACAACTATGGGGCATCGTTTTTACAGCAGATTCAACATCTATGGGTACCGGCGTAGCTGTAATTGATAACGGCAGTGTTGCTGGGGGTACTTCAGCGTACTATTTTATCGGGCAATGCGATATCACTTCTAATCCTGCATCCGCTAGAATTGTCGTTAATAAATTTGCGCCGGGAAGGTCTGCCTTGGGCGCCACATTAAACAACTACACATTAATTCTGTCAGGTACTCTAGCTAAGGATGAAATATCTTTGACAGGTTATATAGAAGAGTCCCCTGAGAAAAAAGTTACTGCCCGAATGAGAAAATTATCTGACTTTTAAAATGGATGTAGCTGCTTTTTACCTTGTTGATGAATTCAAATAAACAATAAGAAAAAGGAATTAGACCTACTTTGGGACTAATTCCTTTCTTTATGCGCCTGCAGGTCTAATAATTTTTGCAAAACAGTGACAATCAGCCCTTAGGTTCACTACGCAGCAGGTTTCTTTCCCATACTTGTCGAAGTGAAATTTTAGTAAACAAGTAAATTTAATCAATAACCTGGAGGTGACTGAAATGTCCATAAAGGATTTGATTGAGCAAGGGAAAAACGCCCGTAATAAGAAGGTGCGCAAAAGAGCGCTAAAGACTGCGGCCGTGGGTGCCGCTATCGGAATAACGGTCGGGGCAGCCGCCGGAATTTTACTCGCTCCTAAAGCCGGCAAGGAGACCCGCGCAGAACTTGCCAACGCTGCCAGGGAAATCCCTGACAAAACTAATGAAATTATCAAGAAGACCAAGGAAAAATTTGAAGAAGTGAAAGTTCAACTAAAGGAAAAGAAATCCGGTCCGGTTGAAGATCTTGCGGAAGATAATTTAAATCCCCAATAAATAAGAAACGAGCGGTTGGGCCATCATGCCGACCGCTCGCTAATCAATTTCACGATAGAAGGGGTGACTCTATGTATATCTCATTGTCTGATTTGGGTCTCTTTATCTTTTTTTCGGTAACCATTATTATTGCTGTCTATCTGATTGCAGTTCTGCGCCGAATCCTCGGTGTACTCGGTCATATACAGGGAATTTTCGAAGCCCATGATAAGGACATTCAGAAGACGCTTTCCCTCCTGCCAGAGGTGTTGGAAAATGTCAATGAACTGACTGCCAACCTGAAGGATACTTTTAACCATACAAGCGACGCCCTGTGCACACTGCAGGACGACCTTTTGGATGACTTGCAGAATGGATTGGAGACTTTTGCTATTTATGCCAAGGCTATCGGCAGCATTTTTCGGACAGTCTTCTCGAAGTAGTGATAACGCGACAGTTAATCATCTGCTTGTCAAATGATACAATTCTTATTAACTCAGGAATCTCCAGCACCCAAAATCCACGAAGATTGACAATTATATCCCTTATTATATTCCCATGATGACACAAATTAAAGGTCCGCATCTCTGCGGACCTTTGTCATTTCTGGAGCTAACACTGGCTGTGTTATTTCACATCGTCTAAATTGAGTTCCTCTGCCTAAAACCCGACAATACGCATTAGATTCTTTTCGTTTTTAGAATATTCTTGCTCCAATTTATTTCTATATGATTGGTATTCTTGAAGGAGGCATTGCAAGTCGTCGAATAAATATTGAGAGTATTCGCATTTTTTGTTAGCCGAGACAATTTGACATACCCTTTCATCGATTCTTTTTGCAAATTGATCTTCTATTTTTGTGCTGCGACGCAAAACAATCACCCCTCTCACAAGATATAATATATATATACATATATATATTATATCTTGGAAAAATGTCAAAAAATGCAATTTTGTGGAGCATCGCTTAAATTTTTTTAAGATAAAACAAAGATATTGTCAAAGCGTGTTTCGACGTGTAAAAAAGGAATATTCGCGACATTAGGTGGTAACCACGTGCTGCTTCCCCTTAGAACCACTAACTCGGTTACGAATAAGCGAAGATGGCTTTTTCGACAGAGTAATTTTTAAACCTGAAAAGGGGCTAGGCTACTACACCTAACCCCAGTTTAATAACCGGTACTCTTCGCCACCTGACAACCAATTTCTCGATTTGGTGTTATATGGGATATTCATGGCCTACATGATTATGGTCAATGCTAGTCTGCCAAGCGGAATGTCACAGCCCTGGGTCGCTTTGAGTATCCGGGCCTTGGGCTTTGGCATCGTCCTCGGCTTCGGCTTGTGCTTTCTCTCTCTTTTCCTCATATCTGGCCTGCGCCTGCCGCTGCCTAGCCATTTTTTCGTCGCTGACAGGTTGAAGCTTAGAACCGTGGGCATCCAATAGCATTTTTTCTATTTCCTCTTTAGGCAATGTATAACTGCTCGTTTTTTGCGGCTCTTTTCCCATTATTTACTTCCTTTCTCGCAACTTGTGTATGTGCAAACGTTATTTATTTATTTTAAACCAGTTTGCGATATTTTACTACACCAACTTGGTGGCACCGAACCGGTTTCTTTTTAACTTCGCAATACCGCAAAACAATCTTGCGGAAAAAATAGATACTCGGCAGCTACTGAGTCTGATGGTTTTACTGTCTTTTTCGTGCCTCCCTGTCGCCCAGAAGGAATATTTGTAAAAATAGCAAATATTAACTACAACAAAGACCGCAGCAGCGGCAGAATGAGGTGTAGACATGGATAAAGAACTACTAAGTATAACCGATATTGCGAAACGTCTTGCGATCCCCGAGAGCAACCTTCGCTATTACCGAGATAAGTTTGACAAGTTCATACCCAGCGAAGGAGATGGTCGCAAAAAGCGATATTGCGCTGAAGCCATTGAGATTTTCAAGACAATCGCGAAAGGCATGGGAAAAGGACAAAGCGAAACCGAGATTGCAGAACAGTTAAGGAGCGAATTTCCTCAGCCTGTGACCGCTGTAGATGAAATCGAGACAACCGCAACAACCGCAACAACAAAAACACAACAAACTTTGGAAGCCGTTTTATTCATCATTACCAAATATGAAAAGAGGATTACCGATCTGGAGCGGCGGGAACGCGAGCGCGAGATCGCACTTACCAGTCTTAACCTCGAATTTGAAGATCATATCCGGATGGTGGACAAGCGACTGAGTGCGTCAAATAGGTAAGTTTTGAGACTTTACACTTCACCTTGGTCACCTATTATTATGTTATCTTGATTCAACTATTGTTCTCCTTTATGTTTGCCAACCAACAGCGTTGGCTACTTCTTTCCAAGAGATGTCAATCTGACCATGCTTAGTTTGACAGCCCTCGCAATATATTTCATATTCAAAAGCAAATATAATTTTGTTAGAATTATCATTACAAGAAATGTCGTCACAACTTCCTCGTGCTGTAACACCGCAATTTCTAAATGAGTCCCATTGTGGATAGCATGATTGATACTACCAGCGAACAACGTCCCTTTTGTCTGAAGATTGGCTTAGGCTTATCTGCCGACTATTTGCTGACCGAGGCATACAAAAAAGCCCGCATCTCTGCGGACTATTGTCATTATTGGAGCCGATAATAGGACTCGAACCTACGACCCGCGCATTACGAATTTCGAGAACAGCTTCCTTTTGACCTCCTAATTTTTTGGACAAGAGCCGCCAGTACTGCTTCTAACGGACTACCTTAATTATTACTTCTAAGGTCCACTTTTTTAATAAGTCCCTATTACGCCGGAAACTGTCGGAAACATTCTTGGCCACACCTTGCCTGTCAAACATTCCGGCAAAAGTTCATGCAAATTTTCTTTTATTGGACCAAACTTGATTTTTCTTAAGTTTACGGGATGCTAGCTACAATATACTATAAACAAATTTAATTACCTACCTTTTTAGATTTTTGTTTTCGATATACAATGAAGTTGACAAAGGAGGGACAGCCGATGATTACAACACCAACCGGCAGGTTGTATAGCAAAAATGAAGCAGGTGAAATATTAAACTTAAAGGAATCAACCATCAGGACTTACGTGTCCAACGGAACGATAAGAGGGCATAAAATTGGGCGAACATATTACGTCTCAGACCAAGCTATTTGCGATTATATTGAATCTACTGTTGTCGTCACCGATGAATCTTAATTCGGGGGGGTTCCTCCCGTTACATAAACTGAACAGCGTATCTAGATGTAGAAAGGTTATCGAACTAGTCAAAAAGACCTCCGAAGGCAACGATAGATAAATGCCACCGCTACGTAGGTAGTAGCAGTATCTTATTCCCTAAGATATTATTCGTTAATTGCAATGCAACAGCTACACCCGTACGGCGCCGAATTGGGGGATGTAAAGAATGTTAGTGATAACAGAGAGATATTGGTCGGCAACGAACTCTTCATATTTACATCGTCATGGACAGATACCTAAACAGTATTTAGTCTTTCCTCCCGTCAAGGGGGGAAGTCTGCCAGATAGCCATAAAATTATTCGTAATTATTAATATTTATCATTAGACCCGCTTTTTACTTTAGCGTAGCGGAGAGAATTGAGCGAAGCGAAATTCGGATGGGAAAAAGCGGGGAAGAAAAAAGAATATTAATAAGAAATCTATATAGAAATATATAAAGTAGATAAGATAGATATAACGCAGATAGCAATTACTTATACTGAATGTATAGTTTCAAAGAGATTTATTTCCGCGCGAAATTTTTCCCCGAAGATTTCATCTATGCCGTACTCATATCCATAACAACTGACGGAAAGACAACCTCCGTATATTATTTTTGCGCGGAAAAATTACGAAAAATACATTATGCTGATAAAGTAACCATACCTCTGTTTACTTATTAGCAATACCATGCAGTAGCACAATTATTTATATAGATAAACATCAGACGAAAAACCTATCAGGATGCTACCTGAATAAAATTTCACGCAAAGGAAATCCCCATGACGTCATAGGGATTTTATCATGAGCTAGAATGTTTGTCCCTGACCGTAGGAGCCGCGATAAAGATAGAGCAATAGAATCTATATCAAAATATATTTCCGACGCTCACAATCCCCCGTACCTCTGAAATCGCAGGTGCCAATTATCAGTGGTTCTTAGTAAATTTATTTTGGCAAATTGTTCTCTGGTAGGCATGCGGTTAATACGCGTTATTCGATAGTATGTATTACTAGGTAAAAACCTCGTTCGTTTCTTGATAATTCGGACTTGAAGGAATTTTGAGCCAAATTCCTGGGAATGGTGATAGATTAGGGAAAGAGCGACCGCTGGGTACAAAAATTGTATACATGATAATAGTAAAATTGATGTCCATTTTTGAAAATTTTAACCGATAATAGAGTGTTTTGGTTTAAAAACAAAATTAAAAAGCACGCCTGAACCTGGACGCATAATAAAATAATTAGGCCGGGTGCAGGTTCAGTAATCAGGTACTGGGCACATCGGCATCAAAAAAGGACAGATTACTCCGTCCTTTTGCTTTGTCTATTAATTTTTCATCATTTGCACGATTTTATCTTGGATTTATTGGTAATATCGTTAATTCCCTCTATTTGGGTCGGATTTATCGGATAAAGAAACCCTCCACCTCCGGGTTATAGGTTCGGTAAACTTAATGTGTGACCCCTTCGATGTCAACGAGGTGCTCACGGGTACGAATTTATATAGGAGCTAAGTTAATTCTTGAATCCTTGCTTTTGCTTCTTTTATGAAGGTATCGTCAGGGGAAGCACAAGTAAGAAAATTATGATAAGCGTTAATTGCTTCTTGATTCCAACGTTGTTCGTATACTCCCTTGTTTTCACAGGCCATGGCTTTAAAATAATAGGCATGAGCGTGACGCGGGTTTACGGCAATGGCTCTGTTGTAGTCAGCTATCGCCAAATCATAGTCCTTAACCCTATGTTCGAATTTTTCAAAAAAGGCGGTTCCGTTTGCACGATCAAAATAGACATTGCCCCGCTCATAATATGCGTCATCATACTGCGGATTAATCTTGATTGCATGGTTGTAATCGGCTATGGCTAGGTCGTATTGACTATAATAGTGGTTAGACTCCCATGCGCGATTAAAATAGGCTTCTGCATTTTTACGATATTTAATATTGAAATACGGAGCCGCTAAATAAAATACAATCCTCCTTATTGTCCTTATCGACACTATCCATTACATCTCCCTGCATTTTCTTCTTATTCTTACTTCCTTTTTTTGTATGGAAATCCTGCCTGCGTCTCGATGTCAACGAAGAGGTCACTAGTGTAGGGTGTTCTTTTCTGTCTGGAAATCTACCGAATATTTCATGTAGTGCCTAATGATAAATAAAAGTAGAAGACTGGTTGATAATATAGCCATTATAAAGAAGAACATTGGCGCGAGTAATGTAATTTTGGATATTTCGGGACGAGCGGCAAATTCTGCTTTAAAGAATCCTATAGCAGAGAAGCCTATTGACAGGACAAGAGAGAAGCCTAACCTGTATAGGTTTGAATATCCAGCTTCTCTCTTGAAAGCCCATTCTGAAGACTTATTTCTTGTTGTTATGATTAAAATAAGAATTGCAAGGAAAACGCTCATTAATCCGCATGAAGCTGAGACAAGTAAGCTGAATATTTCTTTGGCCTTAACAACCGGGACATCATTCGGGGTTTTAAAGACAATACCTGAAATGATTAATATGGCCAAAAACACATCTATGTACTTTATAAAGCCTTCAGTTGTTATAGCGGAAAAGTACTGTATCAAGTATTTCAATTTCTTTAAAATTATTGCTTTCACCATATTCGCCACCAGGATTTAGATTGTTGTTGCCTTTCTCTAATCGCTTCCATGAGTGCCTTGTAGCGCTCCAGGAGCGATTTTTCTATTCGCTTATGATTATCTACTATCTCATTCTGAGCCATGCGCATTTCAGCCATTTCCTTTCGCAAAATCTTGTTTTCCTAACATTAAATCGCTTTTCCCAATATTACATTTAGAACATAATGTCTGCAAATTATCTTCCGTAGTTTGTCCACCCTTTGACCAAGGTTTTCTAATTCAAATTACAATTATGTCACCTCGGCAATTATCAAGCTGTGGTATGTATTCCCATATTAGTCTAAAACTCCTGCCTCTTTTCAATATTTCGATAACCCCAAAGAGATTAACCCATTTAAAATAGACTGTCTAATATCTGAAAACAATTTTATCGGTGGCGAAATAGAAATCCTTGTACTTATTCCACTTCCGCCTTTTTGATGCCGTTAGACAACATGACTAGACTGTAATTTACGTATTACACCTGCTTTTTACAATATTCGCGTTAGTAATAAAATAGCGGCCTCCAAAATAAAATTGGAAGCCGCTTTTATTTATCTTTATCTTTCAGATAAGGATTATTTATTTCTATCGGGTTGAAAAAGGCCGCGACATCAACATCTAATCCGTTAGCAATTGTAAAAATGACATCTAAGCTAAAGCTAACCTCAGATTTAGGGGCTTCGATTTTTGACAGATAACTCCGACTAATTCCTATTTTGTCTGCCAGGGCTTCTTGGGATAGCCCACGTAAATTTCTATAAAATACGATTCTCCTGCCAATCTCTTTGTATTGTTCAGCATAAATTCCCCGCAAAATTACATCACCCCTTACAACTAACTTAATTATAGGGGTAATAGAATGAACACTTTGGGCAATCATATTGTTGAAAAGTTGCAAATATATGGTGCAAATTTACAGGAATTTGATGAAAATTATCGAACCAAGTAATAAGTAAAACAATTTATGAGACAAAATCGAAGAATTAGGAGGCAAATAAGATGGAAGTTATGGCTCCAGTAGAAGCAATTATGATTTTTGTTTTCGGACTAGGATTGTTGGTAGGAATGTTTAAACCTCAAGCAGTAACTCCCTGGAAGATTACTGCGCACGGTCGGCGGAATGTATTTCTTATTTATATATATGGAGCGTTATGCTCGATTTTTGGTTTATTCAGTTCTTTGACAGACCCCAAGTATAACGTAGTAATTTGGGCGGTATGGATAATAGTAGTTTACGGCTGTTATAGAGGAAATAAGAATGAAAAAACAGTTAATGATTATATAAGCAAAATTCCAGGCTCTGCAAAAAGAATCTTAAAAGTAAGAACAAAAATAGGAAATGTAACGATGGCATCTGATGAGCAATTGGGGAAAACATATATTGTGAGGGGTGTATTGGGTAAAGTATATTCTGATGAGGCCGAAGACTTTATTCCAACCACGGCCAATGCAGTAGGTCCTTATGCTATAGCTGTAGATAACAATCGAAATAAAACCGGCATTATAGATAATGGATTTTATATGTTGAACGACTTCATTCCGACTGAAGTATGTAACGTGACTGGTATACTTTTGGATTCCAACAGAAAAAAGTTCTGTATTCCAAATGCCTATAAGGCCAACGCATTTATACATACTGGCTTTAGCTACAAAGTATTTACTCATAAGGATATAATCAGCGCGGAAATCGTTGAGGATGAAGATTCCATTACAAAAACCCAACGGAAAAGCCAGTTAGCTGGAGTTGCAGTCGGCGGAGCATTATTGGGCGGAGCAGGTGCAATAATCGGAGGTCTTTCTGGCTCGAAAAGAACAAAAGCCATTGTTACAAAAATTGAATTAAAGCTGATAGTAAATGACATGGAACAGCCTAATTATTCAATATCATTTCTTTCAAAGGAAACTAAGCGAGGGAGTTCTGCACATAAAGCGGCTATGAAATTGGCGGAAAAATGGTATGGAATGTTCCAAGTATTAATCAATATGGCGGACAAGGAAGAGAAGGCTGAGAATCAGCAACAAGCTAATTCTCCCATTCCTCAGAATGATACACGCATGTCAATGGCTGACGAGTTGCAGAAACTGATTACCTTACGCGATACCGGGGCTATATCTACGGAAGAATTTGATACTCTGAAGAATAAAATTATTTCGGCTTAGAACAGCGAAACGTGCCAGAAATAAACTAGCGGCCTCCAAAGAATGGAAGCCGCTTTTTATATTTACCTTTCAGATATTGTTCATTCGCTTTCAGGTCAATTTTCCAAAAAATTTATTATCCCCTGCTTGTTTTCAACTAGTATGGAGTCACTAAACTTACCCCTTTCCGCGAAGCCAGTTTTTTACAGCTTGAAAATCCGGGTTAGACTTAATAACATTATCAGCTTCACTAGATTCTAATATTCCTCGGGAATCAAATATTGATGCTCTCTGATAATCAAACAAAAAATCTAATTTCATTTTATATCGGCGCTGGCCTTCAGCTTGAAAAGATTTTTGTATATTCTTATCTGCATTCCGAATATATCTCCGAAGAACGTCAACATCATTAATAAACTTTTGAGTGTTATTTAATTCAGTCTCTATATAATAATTTAAGATGTTAGGTTTTCTAAATGTCACCCTTACCGCGCCTTGAGTAATATAATATTTATTTTCTTCATATCCAGTATAGGCCGTTGATGTTATTCCCGGATTAAGTTCCGGTATTGCTGAATCTAATATTTGCTCTAACATCGGATTTGAAGCAAAGCCTTCTAAATGTGTTTCGACAAACAACGCTCCCTTGATAGGAATTATGATTTTATTATTTGATTTGATTTCCGTATGTTCTCCGGTAACTTTCAAGCAAAGAGTTACTCGGTGAGGATTAAGTGGTTTATATGCATTAGCAAATATATCTTCCGCGTAAATTCCCAAACCATTGAAAAGCGGGCTAATGAATTCACTTGGAATTTCAGTTACCTGGGCTTCGAAATCCACAATACTACCCAAACAACTGCTAAATCGTTCCTCATATATCACTGGGATGGGTTTAGCATTTCTTGGTATCGACAAAGCAATTCCTTCAGATTCGGCAACAACTTTCTTATTTTTCTCAGGGTCTACCGGATAAATAAACCCTGAAAATTCTTTCGGATATAAAAAACCGATTTTATAATTTCCATTCCCAGTGGATACCCTTGGAAGGGATTGTACTGGAAGTGGGAAAATGGTTGGAGAAATCATCAGATTAGCGTTATATTCTATTTTGTTCGGAGCTATAAATCTCGAATGATTAATTGTACTAGAGGCTGCCCCTGGGCGATATGTTGAGTAACAGGGAGGAATAAAGGTGTGTGCAAACTCAGAAAAGAATGCTTGACCCGTCACGTATGCTCCTAGCGGAATACGATTAGAAAAAAATTCGGTACAAACATTTTCAACCTCTCTTAGCTCAAATGTATTGTCTCTACGCTTAATCCATTTATCTATTGCTCCTATGGTTCCTATTAATTTGAAGAGCGTAAAAAACAACTTAATTTCTTCAAGCAATTTTTAACCCCCTAGCCAGAAATACATTTTCAATCTGGAAGCTGAGTCGCAAAACAAGTCGTATAAAGATTGCAATTTACCAATAGCCCTCCAATGGTTCTTCAATCTCTTCTTCATATTCATAATCCCCTTCGCCTTCCGGGAAAACTTCATCAAAGAATTCATTTGTATCAGCAGAATCATTCTTGTTATTGTCATTACCTTTTTGGGTAGTATTCTTAAACAAATCAAAAACATCTACTTGTCTGTTTCGGTCATAAAAACTTACACCATATTTCGCTAAAATCTGAAAAAATGGGTCGTTTGCAACATGGTTATTGCCTTGCCCAAGTCTCACCCAGCCTTTAATTTTTGCTTCGTAGGCTAAGAGCCAGTGTTCATCATATAATTCATTAGCATTAGCAAAAGCAAATCTCCATGGCGAAATATCGATCCTCGGAATAAGTCCAACATTTCTCATATCCAACGTGATTAATGCTACAACAGGGTCGGAGCACAAAGCAACCTGCTTTGCCACTTGAGAGTTTAACTGAATATCGAGTGATTTACACAGCCACAATGCCCAAGCCACTTCAAATCCATGGTTAAGCTTGGCATGATAACTAATTACAGAAAACAATGCTTCTGATATTTTATTTTTGTTTAAGTAATAATCTCCCTGCTTAGAATAAGTCAAGAATATCTTAGTCGCAAATGGAAGAACTCCAGGTTCAGCAACAATACATTTAAGAATTAATGCTTCGAATAAAGTCCAACATTCAGCCGTCACTCTATGCCTCTTAAACCTGCCTAGAGCGTATTTTAATATTGAGTCATTTGGGAAAGCTATACTATATTCAAATGCTTTGCTAAAATAAGTTACTAAATCCTCTTTTTGCCCTTTAGAGAACCGCCTTATCCTGTATCTACTCAACTCTGAACGCCATGCTGACTGAACTGGTTGGGGCAATGCTAGAATTTTCGTTTTTTCGGAATTAATATCAAGTTCATATTGCCTTAGCGCCGCATTTATAGTAGAAATTGCACTCTCCGCTTCGGCTAAAGTATGAAAGTAAAAATAATAGTCATCAATGTATCTAAATCCTGTAAGATTAGGTATACAGTCAACGAGTATTTTATCAATTGCTGAACCAATAATTTCACTAATCAACAAAGAAGTGTCTGGACCTATTGGAATACCCATTGTTTGCCTGTCTTGAGTATTCCGAATTCCAGCGTCCAGAATATTACCCAAAAGATGTTTATCTTTTTGTCGTGCTTTTGAAACAGTCTTGCTATGTAATGCCCATGAAATGCTGTGTGTATATATTGTGGGATAATAGTTAGAAATATCAGTACGTACCAGAAACCGACTACTGGGCATTTCTGTAATTCTACGTTCTGCAATAACTCCCCAATCATGCTTTCTCGTCAGTGCTCTTTCTGGAGTTTGACGCACTTCAGGAGTCGTTAAAGAGAACCGCGAGTTGTTAACATGTTGCTCTAATACAGTCCAATTATTTTCTATATTATTACACAAGATTATATAGTGAAGCGGATTAGGAATGCCCAATAAACGCCTAGAGTTTTCAACTTTCGGAATAGAGTGCCGACAGCATTTGCTGGATGCCTTTATCTTATTTAGGCCCGACGGTAAATTACTCAAATTATTAGATAGTGATATAGTATTAAATGGTGGGGGTAATTCCGAAGGAAAGTACCCCCTTTCAATTAAATCTTTAGCTAATACCATCGTTAACCTCCATAAAGATAAGTCATCCCGTCTTTTTTCTCGAAGGTTGCTTTTGGAGTCTTACATCTTTTCCCGGGAAGTATTCACTATACTTGTTTTCTAGATAATTTATTCCTTCTTCATTGTCCTGAATCTGATAATCAAGCTTTTCTCTCAAAAATTCGAGTTTTAGTTTAGCATCTTGAATAACTTGATTCCACTTTCTTACCCATACACGTACTTTCCCATCTGCCGAACTGAAATAATTTGCGTGAAGATTATTCGTATTGGCCAATTTCTGAGCCACAAAATCATCATAATCAGTTCCAATTAGGAGAAAATTCCATCTAGTACTTTCTTTTGGAAAATGCTTGTTTGCTGTAATCCTATACCAGTACTCGTCGATTTGACCGAGTTCGTCTTTACCTAAAATACATTTGGGTCTTTTCAACTCAATTATCAAATTTTCCACTGTTTCGTACTGATGCGGATATTGTTGCCATAAGCAGATGTCTGGTATTTCATCTAGGTTAGATATATCATCTTTAGCAATCCTGGGAATTAACTCCTCTCTCCCCATATGCCTAATATATTCCTTCAGTACATTTCTTAAATTTACATCATCTACGCCGTAGCTGTATTGTTCACCAAAAATCCATAGTTCATTGAGCAATATTTTATGTAGCTGTGACCTTTCTTTCAATCGTTTATTATATTCGTTATCATATAATATTTGCCCGAGACCATTTAAAAAAAGCATTCTATTAGACACTATCGTTGCGGTATTAATAATTGCGCTAAGCGTTGTCTTTTCCAACAAATTTGCTAAATCATCCTGTTTTTCTTTAGACAAGTCCATTACTTCTGACAGTATCTTCTTTAAACTACCCGGATTGCTTGCCAATGCTTGTTGTATCAATCGATAGGTAAGTTGTTTAGTTTTTTTAGGTACCGAAGAAAAATTAGGCAAATATTGATGCACTTGAATAGCACAAATATCAAAAACTTGTCTTTCGGCTTGTTCAACTACATTAGAGGCGTCCCCCTTATACGGATATATATCTTCTGTCTTCAAGCTCTCTACTTCTTCGGCCGCAAGTTGAAGAAGTTTTTCTTTTATATACTCTCTTGCCAGATTTTCAGCTTGATTTAACAATGACTCATATATTGGAAAGGTCGCGCCCATAGATAACAAGTTCTTATCATGCAAATCATCAAAGTAGGAACTTAGAATATACACGGAAACAGGAAACCCATGTCGGTTAAATCTAAGGTTAATTTCTTCTAAAGATACCCCTTTCTGGCCACAAGTATATTCCCCGCGCATATCACCATTGTTCCACTCGATTATTTTCACTTCAGCATGTTCAACATCTGATTTGTCTTGTGCAGTTATTTCGATAGTGCGAATATTTTTAATGTTTTCCTCAGGGTTTAATAACCGACCATCTAGTTTGATGACAATATTTTTGTATGCGATTAAATATGCCGCAAAAGCCGCATTCAGATTATAGATTATTGTAGTTTTATCCTCAGGTAACCCCAGTTTCTCTCTTAGGTTAGAAATTTCAACCCTTACCCCAGTCTTACTGCCTTGGGGCATTTCAATCTTATCTGAAACGGTCAGCCTTTTCATGTTTGTCGAGTCGCATGACACAGAAAACTCATAAACACCTTCGGACGATTTGTAGCGGCTTACCCATTCAATTCTGTTGCCTATAGAAAATCCCTTATAACGCCCCTCTCCTAGTCGCCCATGATAGACTCTCCCCTCAGGACTAACTCTATTTAGTGCCTTTACAGAGCGCCCAAAATTGCCAAAAAGAGCATCTATGTCTTCATAATTAATTCCGTGGCCGTCATCCTCAATAACAATAGCTAATGCACTTCCCAATCCTGTCTCGATTGTTATTGAAATATTCTTAGCGTCAGCATCACAAGAATTCCAAATAAATTCCCTTAACGCTTCCATGGCTGATACTTTTGCAACCCGAGACAAGTGTTCACCCGTAAGCATAACTTCAAAGTATTTTGCCATTGCCCGCTCTCCCTCCAAATATACCAAGAAATCGATAATAGTACTGAGCTTCGACAGTAGAATTGACAATCCTCTCTATAACTTCAACCAAACGACTTATAATAATATATTTTTACATATATTCCAATTTTAATAGTTATCTATAAAAGTTTACTTTGATAGACGGCAATAAACGCCTTGGTTTCGCTTCTATAAACGTTCATAAATTAAATATTAGATGTCTATCAACGGGTCTCGACATTTTTAGATATGGCAGTTATAATTAAATTATAAATGTAAATATATGGCAAGCGGAGTGATTGTTATGAATATTGCTTATGTTAGAGTATCGACCCAAGAGCAGAACACTGGCAGACAACTCGAAGCTATCAAATCGTATAATGTAGAGAAGACATTCGAGGAAAAGATTTCGGGTAAAGATATGAATCGTCCTCGTTTAAAAGAAATGATGGAATTTGCGCGGGAAAAGGACACGATTTACATAGAATCTATCAGCCGCCTTGCAAGAAATACCCTGGACTTTCTGAATATCGTGGAACAGTTAACAGCCAAAGGAATAAAATTAATTAGCTTGAAAGAAGCCATTGATACATCTACGCCACAAGGAAAGTTTATGCTCTCTGTTTTTGCCGCGCTTTCACAATTAGAACGCGATACCATCAAACAACGCCAACGCGAAGGAATAGACCTTGCCCTTAAACAGGGTCGGAGATATGGTCGGCCTAAAATAGAGATTGACCAAGCTTTTATTGATGCGTACAAGGCTTGGAAGGCCGAAAAGATTACCGCAGTTCAAGCTATGAAGCAAGCAAAAATGACAAGATGCACCTTTTATCATAGAGCCACTGAATATGAAAATACTTTGCAATACTCGACAATTTAAAGAATTTTTACAACTTCTTCTTGCATAGAGTTGTAAAACTGATTATAATATGCTCAGAAGCTAGACAGGAGCGATTGCAATGGATTCAAAAGAACTCCATAGTAGTTTAGTCGAATTAATAGGTCAATCCATAGGACATAGTACACTCAGAAAGTATGTCGAAAAAGAACTGGCCCCTCCTTCTGAAGTTAAATCTTTGGGCAGAGGCGAAGGCCGTGAATCAAAATATCCCGAGGAAGCGTTAGGACAATTTTACGCGGCGTGGATGCTTCTTAACGGACCAATAAGAACAAGATTAGATAATATAAAAATCATCAGAATAATTGCTCTCAAACTTCTTGAAATTGATAAAATGGATATTAAACTTTCCGTTCTTGAAGAACTTGAATGTAGCCGAAAAGACTTGGCTTACCTGATTGACTTGTGGCTTAATTACTGCGAGGATGTGAATTATCGAGATTACGTAAAATATAGAGTCGATATAGATTATGAACATGGTTCCCTCGGAACCCTGACTCTAAAGAGTAGCATAACCAGAAAAGTGCGCCCTGCGAACTATAACCCCCGACTATAAAAATTTTCATTTTCAATTGCACGGTTACGGTTCTTGTATTTGTAATACGCCTTTTACGGCTTAATATAAATTTCCTATATCTTCTCAATAAAATTATTAAAAAGGAAAGGACTGATTATTTATGTCAAATTTTATTCGTCACTTGAACTATGGAGTAATTGTTTTAGAAAGACCGTGCAAAAGCACCGAGGAAATCCCTATGTATGAATGGGAGTTCTCTAACGGTGTCGTGATAAAAGCGCCCAACATTTTAACCGCAATAGAAAGACTCTATAAAATCCCAATTGAATATCATCAAATATATCCTCATTTGGACTGCCAAGAAGCTTTCATTTGCTTGCGCCAGGAAGTTTATTTTGAACATTACGATGATGTCGAAGATGATGATGAACAATATAATAATGAGAAACAAGAAGATAGTGGCAATCAGACCCAATTTGCAAATGGCTATTTTTCAGACGGGGACCGCACAAGAATTTGGCAGTCAGTCAGCAATGACCTCATAGTGTACGCACCAACTTATGACGATGCTATCAAGAGCATTTACGACTTACAACAATTCGCATTCTAACTTTAATGGGGAAGAACCTTATTAGGTCTTCCCCCTCTTTAATAACCAAAATAGCAATAATTTTGGAGGTAATCTATATGCCGAGAAAACGAGGAAACGGCGAAGGTGCAATATATAAGAAGACCATTAAGGGTAACGAATATTACATTGTTGAAATCGACATAGATAGCGAAAACGGCAAACGGCAAAAAAAATCCACTTCATCCAAAACACATGCTGAAGCAGTAGCAAAATTAAAGAAAATGCAAGCAGACCTTCTTGGCGGAGTCTCCCTCCAAAGAGATAAAATAACGTTATATGAATGGTTAAAGGAGTGCCTAAACACCTATAAACAAGGGATTCTCAAACCATCAACTTATGATAGCTACATTAAGTTAATTAGATGCTACATTGAAAACAGCATTCTGGGGAAAAAACAATTACAGAAAATTGATTCTCGAGATATTCAGCGGTTTCTTAACCCAATAGTAATAGCAGGCAGAAAAGAATCTGCCAGGAAATTACGCATACTCTTTAATCTGGCTCTAAAAAAAGCTGTTGTTGCTCGCATTATTCCCCTAAATTTCATCTCTGATATTGAACTGCCAAAAAAATATTCCGCCTATACCGCCGAGATTTTGACTAAGGAGCAAATCATTTTACTAAAGAAAGCCGCCACAGAAATAAAAGCGGCCGAAATTGAGTCTTTCAATAAAATAAAGCCCAACAAAAAAATTAAATTGTCCACAAAAACGAAAACATTTATTGGGAGCCGAATAGCAGAAGCAATTTCATTAGCCCTAGACACTGGATTAAGGCGTGGAGAGTTGTTAGGTCTAACTTGGGATGACTTCGATTCGGAAAATAAGCGCCTATTTATTCGAAATAACGTTGTGGATATTTCCGGCAAGAAAACGATACTATCCCCGAAAACTCCAGATGGTATTCGTACGATACATCTAATGACCGAGACAGTTAAAATCCTTTCTGATATGAAGAAAGTCAGCTCATCCAATTATGTATTCTGTCAGCGGGATGGACAGCCTATGTCCCCACGGCATTTCTCCAAATTATATAAAAGAGTATGTGATAAAGCCGGCATAAAAAATACCAGATTACACACGCTTCGCCATACCAATGCTACCGAATCACTTGCCGCCAAAATGGACTATAAAGCATTATCTACCCAGCTTGGGCATAAAGATATTAGAACAACTTTAAATATTTATGTTCATCCTTCGGAGGAATTTTATAAGGGCGAAGTAGCCAAACTAGAAGCCAGCAGACGAAAGCCCTCTTAAAAAAGATGCCTTTTACATGGTATAAGCATGTCGGAAACTATGTCGGAAACAACAAAAAACTCCGGGGGATAATCCCTCGGAGTCTTGATTTTATTGGAGCCGATAATAGGACTCGAACCTACGACCCGCGCATTACGAATGCGCTGCTCTACCAACTGAGCTATACCGGCGATTCCACGGTACCTATTTTAGCTGTTTAGGAACAAAAAGTCAACCATACCTCTGCGACAAACTTTGCCAGCCTCCAAACACCTGATAGCCAACTATTACTACAAGACTTTCCCCTGCCGGTCTGGTAAACTGTTAGTAACAGATAGGAGGGGACGCGTTGACTGTATATGATGTGCTCAACAAGCTCGATAGGGACCTTGATTGTTGCAACGAGACAATCAAACGTTCCCACAGAAGAAAAACTATTTTCCATCTGGTAAAGGCCACTGAAAGAAAAAAAGTGCTGGCGGATATTAAAGATTATATTTTAGCAAATCATTAAAAAGGATCGGACTTCCGATCCTTTTCATTTTGCCGTTATATATCTTTAGGAATGGGCCATTTCGGTTATTTTTTCAAATGGTACGGGATGGTAGCAACAATAACATCTTCCCGGAAGATTAATAGTGTTCGGAGAATCCACCCTGTTTGACCATGAAGTAGACGGTGCCACCATTTCTTCGTTTCAAATTCTGGGATAATGACTGTGATGTAATCATAATCGCATCTTTGCATTTGTAGTTCACCAATGAAATCGATAATAGGTTGAATTACGAAGCGATACGGAGAATTGACAGTGACCAACTGAATCCCAGGATCCCAGTCCGCCCATTTCTCTTTGATCTTTCGTCCTGCTTCCTCGTCAGTCACGATATATAGGGCAATAACTGTGTCGCTGATGGACTCAGCATAGTCAAGTGTTTCCGCAACCACATTCGTTGGACTGGCGATAGGCACGATGGCCAGATTTCTCGCTTTCTGCCCCCGTGCTCTTTTTCCTAAACATCTTTGCGACAAGCTGAGTTGTTCGGCCACATCATTGTAGTGATGCCGGATTTTCTTAAAAACAAACGTCATCACCGGTATAAAAATTATTATTATCCAAGCACCCTGAAAAAACTTTGTGGCAGTGATGATCAAGACGACTATTCCCGTGACCAAAGCCCCGGTTCCATTGATTATGGCTCTAATAATCCAGCCTTTCTGTCTTTCCCGATGCCAGTGAATTACCATACTAACCTGGGCAATAGTGAAAGAAAGGAACACCCCGATGGCATAGAGCGATATCAAATGCACAATATCGCCATTATAGATAATTATTAAACAAGCCGCCGCCAAGGTCAGTAAAATTATGTTGTTGGAATAGGTCAATCGTTCTCCCCTTGCGGAAAGATATCGCGGCATGTAACCATCTTTGGCGACAATCGAGAGTAATATAGGAAGGCCATTGTAGGCGGTATTGGCAGCAAGGTAGAGTACGATCATCGTTGATATTTGAATGTAGTAGTATAGCAAACCGCGGCCGAACACATGCTCCGCCAGTTGGGACAACGCTGTTATGTTTGGCAGCGGAATGACATGATAGTGCATCATGAGAAATGATATCCCTAATACCATGAACCCCAGGATACCCGCCATCCAGTAAGTTGTCGCCACCGCATTGTGCCCCTCTGGTTTTTTAAACAGCGGGACGCTATCTGCAATAGCCTCGATGCCGGTCATCGAGCTACATCCATTGGCAAATGCCCTTAGTACAATGAAGAGCATCACCCAGTCAAGCGGCTTTGTTTCCATTGATACCGCAGGGATAATAGCTTGATGGTAGGTGAACGCCTTAAATACCCCGGTTACAATTAACGCCGTTATTCCAAAAAGAAAAGCGTAGGTTGGAAAAACAAAAGCATTTGAAGCCTCGCGGATGCCGCGAAGATTGACTAGCATCAGCACAAAGAATAAAACGAACAAGTCCAGGTTAACCTGGATGCCGCTAAGCTGCGGAAACGCCGATATAATAGCATCTGTCCCGGCTGAAACGCTTACTGCAGCGGTTAAGATATAGTCCGCGAATACCGATGCGGCCGCCACAAGTGCAGGCATCTCTCCCAGATTTTTCTTCGCTATGGCGTACGCTCCGCCGCCAGCGGGGTTAGCTTTCGCCACTTGAGCATATGACAATGCTACAATAAGCAGCAAGCAAAAAATGGCACCGGCAATGGGGCCCAGGTATCCATAGGAAATCAGACCTGGTGTAGCAACTAAGATCACCATCGCCTGCTCCGGGCCATACGCAACCGAGGAAAGTGCATCTGATGAAAAAATAGAAAGCGCCTTCCACTTAGGCAGCTGTTCGTGGGCAATGTCTTTGTTGTTTAGCGGTTGACCGATAAGCAATCGGCGAATGAAACTGAACATTGTCTTCCTCCAAGGAATTTCGGCAAATTACAAAATATTCTTCATTATAGCACAACGAAGTGCGGTAAGAAAGAATTACTTCCAGCGCCGACCTTGTACCTTCCACAGGTTCCATTTCCGGCCATCAGCTTCCAATAACTAATTTATTCTTTCTTACAAGTCTCCGATGAAAAATATTTGCTTGTCTTGGTTCACTTCTTGCTCGAGAGCCGCCCCTTGAGGTGCCATTCGCCTTTTCAACAGCTCTAATCAGCTGATCAAGCGCAAGGCAACCACCACTGCCAGCCCCACTCCCATCGTCAACGCAACATTACGGAATTTATAGGCTACAACTGCTGCCAATAGTCCGGCCAGCAGATAGTGATTGTGGATAGTTAAGTCCAGATATCCTTTGGGTAAGAGCAGCGAAGGCACGATCAGCGCGGTCAGGATGCCGGTCGGCACGTGTTTGAGCCAGCGATCGAACCAGGTCGGCATGCCAACCTGGCGGAACAGCAGTTGGGACCCAAAGCGGGTCATGAAGGTAACTGCCGCCATTCCCAGAATAATTATCACTATTTCATACCGCACGACTATCCCTCCCCTCCAGCAGCCCGCCCGCCAGACTGGCGCTAAGACAAGCGATAATGATATACCATTTACCAGGCAGATATAAAGCGCTCAGCGCGGCTATAACCGCCGCGACCAGACAGACGGTAATACTGGTTTTATTGACCAGACGAGGCATGAGCATCGCCAAGAAAGTTGCTGGCATAGCGAAATCCAGGCCCCAGTTCAGCGGATCGGGAATGTATGCTCCCAAAACAATGCCTGTCAAGGTCGACAAGATCCAAATAAGGTAGAACGCCGAATTGGTTCCTAGCTGATAGTGTTCGCTATAGCCGTGTTTTTGAATGCGACTCATGGTGATGGCGTAGGTTTCATCCACCATTCCAAAAGCCAAAAGCGCTTGACGGGCGAGCGGCAGCCTTGTCACATATGGTGTCAGCGACGCCCCCATTAACAGGTGCCTAAGGTTGATGAGCAGAGTAGTGAAAACGATCAGCGAAAAATCAACGGTGCCCATACCAATCATGGTGGCACTGACGAATTGCGCCGCCCCGGCAAAAACCAGCAGCGACATCAACAGGGTTTCGCTCGGAGTCAGCCCCACAGCCAACCCTACCACCCCATAAGTTATCCCGAAGGGAATCACACCCATCATCACCGGTATACTGTCATATGCACCCTGCCAGTGGTCGGCGCTCAATTGCCAAGCTGGGTTTGGTTGTTCAATAGACATAGCCTGATCAGCTCCTACATAAAATACGCTTTGAATTTTCTGCCGCTGGCGAGGTGGTAGCTTTGTTCGCTCGAAAAGCGAACTTCCTTAATAATTTTATATTTCTTATATCATAACCAGCAGGAAAAACATAGTAAATATCCAATTTATAAAAGCAATAACATAATTGGCTATCGAAAGGAAAATACGGCAAATGGACATATCCATTTTCTCTCTGGGTCAACTTGATCCCGCTTCCTCGCAGCCGATGTATCTGCAAATCGCCGAGAACATCGCCGCCGGAATCCGCGACCGAAAAATACCCCCCAACGCCAAACTGCCGCCGGAGCGACAGCTGGCCATTCATTACGGTGTAAGTCGCACCACCGCCATTAATACTTATCGTAAGCTGGAGGAATGGGACCTGGTCCTGACCAAAATAGGCAGCGGCACGTACGTGACCGGAGGAAGCGGCGAAGCAGCAATGTTGCCCATGCCCTGGCAGCAGCTACTGGTACCCCACCTTAAAGGTCCACTGGCCGGCATCTTACGCGAATTACTATCAGCGGATCTCAGCGGAAAAACCATCTCTATGGCCACCGGAACGCCTGATCCGACCATATATCCGGCAACAACTTTCAACGACTTGTTAAATTGCCGCAACGCTGATCTGACCAACGCCGATCTGGGGCATATTTCCACCGAGGGCTATCTGCCGCTTCGCACGCAGTTAGCCGCGTTACAGAATCAAAAAGGCGGCAACGCTACAGCCGATAATATCGCCGTGGTATCCGGCTCTCAGCAAGGGCTGTATCTGTTGGCAAAGATTTTTATTAATCCTGGGGACTATGTAGTGGTGGAAGCACCAACTTATTTGTGCGCCATCCCGACTTTTCAGGCTGCCGGCGCCCGGATTCTCAGCCTGCCGGCCCCGGGTCCACTGCAGCTCGACCTGCTGGAAGACTATATCATTCGTCATCGGCCGAAATTACTGTATATCATGCCGACTTATCAGAATCCTAGCGGCCGGACGATCAACTTAAGCGAGCGGCAGGCTTTGCTGGCCCTGGCGGCGAAACACCGCCTGATCATCATCGAAGATGATCCTTATAGTGACTTCCACTACGACCAACAACCGCCCCCGTCGCTGAAAACTCTCGATTCCTATGGTGGCGTAATTTACCTCAGCACTTTTTCCAAGACTCTTTTCCCTGGTTTGCGGATCGGCTGGGTAGTCGCCTCGGAGGCGGTCATCACTCGACTAGCCCTGGAAAAACAATACGTCGATCTGCACAGCGCCAATCTGTCCCAGTGGCAGCTTAACGAGTTCCTGCGTCGCGGCTCCTTCGCCGGTCATCTTGACGCCATCCGCGGCGAATACCAAAAGCGACGCGATGCCACTGCCACAGCCCTCAGGCGCTACTGCGGCGACAGCCTTACTTTTTTTGTCCCTGCTGGCGGATTTTATTTCTGGTGCAAACTGACCCACCCCTCTGCCACGAGCCGCCAGCTGCTGCAGGAGGCTACCCGTCTTGGAGTTTCTTTCGTGCCAGGCGAAGCCTTCTACTCCGATCGGGAAGAAAGTCGGGATTTCCGGTTATGTTTTGCTACCAATCCCAGTTCAGTTCTTCAGGAAGGCATAAAGCGGCTGGCCAAAGCTTTGTCCTCCCTGACGAAAATTTGGGATGACGGCGCCAGAACAGTCAGGCGCACCTCAAAACCGATAATATAAAAAATAACAAGGCCCCTACCTAACTGATATGGGCCTTGCTTGTTATAACAAAGATTTTTTAAAATCTCAAAATATCGAGATAATTTCCCTTTTGCTTCCGAGTCCTAATACCAGCGAACAGCAGCGATACCTAGATATTCTTTTAGACCGATACTCAAAATATCCACTTGTTGGCCGGACGGAAAAAAATCACCGATATCCGGCCTGTACACACTATTGACCAGATAGCCGGTAGGAAAGGGAACCACCGTCATTCCCGCTTTTTCACATTGCAAAAGCGACCGCTTCATATGGTAAGCCGAGGTTACCAAAATAGGGTGCCGAAAGCCATTGCTAGTAATCAGGGCGGCGCAGTTGCTGGCATTCTCACTAGTATTTCTGCTAGCATCGTCAGTAATAATTTTATCAGCCGGAATGCCCAGCCTTAGTAAAATGGTTTTGGCGACCTCCGCTTCCGTGCCGTCTGAGTCGTACACCTGGCCGCCAGATATAATGATCGGAACGTGCAGCTTACGGTATAACTGGGCCACAGTGAGTAGGCGACTGGCCGAAGCGCCAGACGGATGGCCCTGTCCGTCTAAGTTTGGCGTGTCTGCGGTGGCGCCGCCGCCGAACATGATGATCACGTCTCCAGCAGGCTGGCGCGGCGGGGAATACTGACTTTCCAGAGAATGGACAACCAAATTCGCCAGCAGGCCGATGGTTAAGAAATAGAAGATACCCGCCACGACGAAGAGTTTTTTCCCTACGCTCCTGTCCCGGCGGTAACTCCAGCCAGCTGTGATCAAAAGCGCGATCAAAAATATTCCTGGCGGCAAAAACAGACTATAGATAATTTTTAATCCCACGATCATACTATCACTCCTTAGCTGATACCGCCCTTCGCCTCCGGCTACCAGGCAAGAATAGCCAAAATCCGCCGGAAGGGTATTCTGGCGGATTGGGATCTGTCACTTATTTCTTAACTATTTTCTCGCTGAAACTTGAGCATAAATTCCCTTAGAGCCAGGCAGGCTTCCCGGGGTACAGCATTATAAGCTGACGCCCGGCAACCACCGACCGAGCGGTGACCGTTAAGTCCCACAAAACCGGCTTTCTTCGCCTCATCCAGGAATTTCTTCTCAAGTTCCTCACTGGCCAAGCGAAAAGTGATATTCATCAATGAGCGGCTGTCCGGCTGAGCATGACCGATGTAAAAGCCTTTGCTGTCGTCGATGGCGTCATAAATAAGCGCGGCTTTTTCCTTGTTGTGTTCGTAAATTGCCGCCAGACCGCCCTGTTCCTTTATCCAGGACAGAACTAAACCCATCAAATAGATTGCGAAGGTCGGCGGGGTGTTGTACAGCGAGTTTTCTTTAGCGAAGGTTCCATATTTCAGCATCGTCGGCAGCTTGGGATTGGCGGCCGCTAGTAGACTGCGCTTGATAATGACCACCGTGACGCCGGATGGGCCCAAATTTTTCTGCGCTCCGGCATAGATCAGACTGAATTTGCTGACATCGAAGGGTTTGGACATAATATCGCTGGACATGTCAGCAATCAGCGGAACATCGGCGGTATCGGGAAAAGCCTGCCACTGGGTGCCAAATATCGTATTGTTGGAGGTAATGTGTAGATACGCGCTATCTGGAGTATATTTTAGTTCATCAATCTTGGGAATGCGCTGGTAGTTGCCCTCTTTAGCGCTGGCAGCCTCATATACCTCTCCCAGGGCTTTGGCTTCCGCATAAGCTTTCTCCGACCAGGCCCCGGTCAGCACATAGCCCGCTTTCCCACCAGCAGGCAAAAAGTTCATCGGCACCATGGCGAACTGCAAGCTGGCTCCACCCTGCAGAAATAAAACATCATAATCTTCAGGAATACTTAACAGTTCCTTCAGCAGGTTGATGGCTTGGTTGTGCACCGCCTCATATTCTTTGCCGCGATGACTCATCTCCATCACCGACATGCCTTTGCCCTGAAAGTCGAGTAATTCAGCCTGCGCCTTTTTTAGCGCGGCTAAAGGCAACGCCGCCGGACCGGCGTTAAAATTATATACTTTGTTCATAGGACCGCTCCTTTCACCAATACCAGTACATCAATTACCTAATTGAACAATATTTTACACGCTCTGAATATTTTCGTCAAATCATTATTATTGAAGCGTTTGGTTGGTTATTCACTCTGCAGTAACTTTGCCACCTTGGGTGCCCGCAGCTGAGATGGCGACTGCAGCCCAGATCCCAGTAGCGGCCGGACGTAAAATTTGAACGCATCGGTGACATGGTTGCCTTCCTGGTTGATGAACTCATCAGGCATCAATTTGGTTTTGGCTGCGACGTCTGCGAAGGGAGTCAAAAAGTAGTCTACCGAATAATAGCCGGTGCGATGGATGGTCACCGACCCGTCCCGGTCATTCCAGATAGCCATTTGCACCGCCCGCTCCCCGACCTCCCGCGCCTCATGCTGATCGACATCTGAAACGCAGCCCACAAAGGACCGCTGCAAGTAGCCAAAGGTATCACTGCGCACCCGTGATATGTTGAGTTTATCTTTTACCTGCTGCGTCAGAAGGTCTCCCAGCGCCCCTGTTCCTGACAGCTGAATATTGCCATGGGCGTCGACTTCCTGGTCTTTACATAGTGAGGTGATGATCGGTTTGCCACCCGCGTCCCGGATGCCTTCCGATACCGCCACGATACACATTCCGTGGCGATCATAGTTCTCTTTTACACTGCTTAAGAATTTATCGATATGAAATTCCCGCTCCGGCAGGTATATCAGGTGTGGTCCGTCTGCCGGATATTTTTGCGCGATTGAAGAAGCGGCCGTCAAGAATCCCGCGTTTCTCCCCATCACCACGCCGATGTATACCCCCGGCAAGGACCTCACATCCAGATTCACTCCCATGAACGCCTGAGCCACGAATCTGGCCGCCGAGCCATAGCCTGGCGTATGGTCGTTGACTGTCAGGTCGTTATCAATGGTTTTGGGAACATGGATGGCCCTGAGGTCGTAACCCGCCACTTCGGCTTCCTCGTTGACTATCCGCACGGTATCAGCCGAGTCGTTGCCGCCGATGTAAAAAAAATATCTTATGTCATGGGCTTTGAGTACTTTGAATATTTCATGACAGTATTTATTGTCCGGCTTAGCTCTGGTGGACAAAAGCGCCGACGAGGGTGTCATCGCCACCTGTTCCAGATTGTGGGTCGTTTCCTGGGTAAGGTCAAGGAAGTCTTCGCTGATGATGCCTTGCACCCCTTTGACTGCACCGTATACTTTGGTCACCTGGGAGAATTTTCTTGCTTCCAGAACTATGCCCACCAGAGATTGGTTGATTACCGCTGTTGGCCCGCCCCCCTGGGCTACCAATGCTTTCCCTACTAAAGCCATATTATTGCCTCCATATACTCTTTTTCACTGTTTATTTTTTCCCGTTGCCCGGCCAGCTATGTCACCGCCGGTCAAGCAGTCACTCCGGGTCGAATATTTTGCCGGGATTAAGGATAAGATTTGGATCAAGAGCTTTCTTGATTGCGCGCATCATCGCCAGCTCCGCCGGCGCGGTAACCTGTTGCATCAGCTTTAGCCGTTTGGAGCCTATACCGTGTTCGCCGGAAAGCTTGCCACCCTGCTGATAAACAATCGGGTATAGCTCCTGCTGGAAGGCCGTCAGTTTTTTGCTCCAGACGTCATCCGCAAGATCGCCTTTCAGAATATTAAGATGGATGTTGCCGTCTCCAGCATGACTGACGATACGGGTAGCCATTCCGTACCGCGTCCCAAGAATGGCGATATCCCTCATCATCGGCGAAATCCTGTCCACCGGCACCACCAGATCTTCTTTACTGATGATCATACTTTCCTGCCGCACCGCTTCAGTATAGCTTTTGCGCGCCTTCCAGATTTTCTGTGAATCAGCTACCAGAACGCTCAGCGCGCCGTTTGACGCGCACAGTTCATCAAGCAGCACGCTTTTATCATCAAGGTCATCCTGGTCCTTGCCTTCCACCTGAATGATGATATAGTGGCCCTGGTCGCTGCAGGGCAATTTCTCCTGCAAGAATCTTTCAACACTGCGGATGGTGGTATTGTCCATGAACTCCATGCAGGTCGGAATAATTCCGGCTTTGAGGACTTTGCCGACAATGCCGATGGCTGAATCGGTATCCGGAAAAATGGCCAGAAGATCGACGACATAGAGCGGCAGAGGTTTTAGCCGCAGCGTAATCTTGGTGATAATCCCGAGCGTTCCCTCCGAGCCGATGATCAGCTGTTCCAGGCTATAGCCGGTGGAAACCTTCTCAATCCGGCCGCCCAACTGGACTATATCACCGGTAGGGTTAACCACTTCTATGGCGTAAACCTGATCCCGGGTGGTACCGTATTTCACCGCACGATTACCCCCGGCGTTGGTTGCCACGTTGCCACCGATGAAACAACTGTCGCCGCTACACGGGTCACCGGCGTAAAATAATCCCGCAGACTGGGCCGCCTTCTGAACATCTTCAGTGCGGACGCCTGGTTCGACAATCATGTACAGGCTGTCGGTATTGACTTCAATTATCTTCTTCATCTTCTCCAGGCTAAGCACAATACCTCCATAGACAGGAACGGCGCCGCAGGCCAGCCCCGTACCAGCGCCACGGGGTACAACGGGAAAGAGCTCGCGATTGGCCAGCTTGACGATTGCTGCAACCTGTTCAGCATTCTCCGGAAATATCACTGCTTCCGGCAGATGATGATAGTGACTGTCGGTTTCCTCATCATGAGAATAGGGTTGCAGTTTTTCCTGATCGGTTGTTATGTTCTTCATCCCGACGATTTGCCGTAAAGTGTCAACACTCTCGGCAGTTAATGCTTTATACTCAGGCATGTTGTCCTCCTCGCCGCACTCTGTCACTGCTTGCCAGCTGATATCCGGGCTTACCATATTACTGAATACGGCGCTATTCTTATATAAATTATATAGTATCACTAATGGAAAGAACATATTCTTTTGGGATTTGTCACCAGGAAAAGACTCGTCCTTGCCCGAATATCAAACTGGTCGGTTTAAAAAGATAAAAACTGGCAATTGACGTCCGGCCTGATTCAAGGTAAATTGACATTAGGATATTGATTGGCAACAAGGAGCGCTCCATGCTGTTACTGAAACTGGACGAGAAAAACCGTAAGCCGCAATACCAACAAATCCTTGAACAAATTCGGCAAAAAATCGAGGAGCAGATTTTGCTCCCGGGGGAGAAACTTCCTTCCACCAGGCGGTTGGCTGACCAGTTGGCAATTCACCGCTCCACCGTGGCCACTGCTTATCAGGAATTATGGTCCCTGGGTTTTGTGGATATTAGTCCCGGCGCATGTCCCCGTGTACGCGACCGCGCTCAGATCGCCACTTCTGCCAACCGCACTGATACGGGCCTGGTGGACTGGAACGAAATAGCTTCGCCGGCCACCAATGCTGTCTGGCAGACTTACCTTTTCCAGCCAGAAACCAGTTTGCCCAGTAATTCCAGTTGCATCAATTTTAGCGGCGTGGATATTGACTACCGACTTTTTCCACTGGATAACTTTCGGGTGTGTCTATCGCGTGCCGTAAGGCAGCAAGGCCCCTCTATTCTTGGCTATGGGCACCGCACCGGCTTTTTGCCGCTGCGGGAATTTATCGCCCACCATCTTAAGAGCCACGGAATTTCTGTAACCACCGACGAAATCCTGATTACTAATGGCCTGCAGCATGGCATTGATCTGGTGTTCAGGATGCTGGCCGCTCCGGGGAAAACGGTGGCTCTGGAATCCCCTACTTATAAAGAAATGATTCCTCTGCTACGATTTTGCGGCTTAACGCCACTGGAAATCCCTATCCGTGAGAACGGTATGGATTTAGCGCTGCTGGCTGAGGTGTTGCAGAAAGAACGGCCTGCGTTGGTTTATACCATGCCCAATTTTCAAAACCCCACCGGCATCAGCACCAGTCAGACCCACCGGGAACAACTGCTGTCCCTCTGTGAACGGTATCGCGTCCCTGTTCTCGAAGACGGCTTTGAGGAAGAAATGAAATACTTCGGCAAAGTGATGCTGCCCATCAAGTCGATGGATAAACATCATTTGGTGATTTACTGCGGAACTTTTTCCAAAGTGCTTTTCCCCGGCGTCCGTATCGGCTGGGTAGTGGCAGAAAAGCAATGTATCGAAAGGCTTACCGCCATCCGCCGGTTTAGTGAGCTGTCTTCCAGCATGATTTTGCAGGCCGCGATCCATGAATTTTGTCAAAATGGTCACTATGATCGCCATATCAGCACCATGCACCGGGTATTCCGCAAACGGATGCAGGCGGCCATCCAGGCACTGCATCAGTATATTGCACCCGAGTGGGCCGATTGGTCGGAACCGAGCGGCGGCTATCTTGTATGGCTAAAACTAAAACCGCTGACAAATCCGCCGGACTGGGAAAGTGTACTTGTCGCCCACGGAGTACAGGCGCTTCCCGGCAATTATTTCTTTTTCTCCGAAACTTCCGAGAACTATCTGCGGCTGTCGATTTCTAAACTTAATGAGGAAGAAATCACCGAAGGCATCAAGCGACTTGCCAACGCGCTGCAGACTATATATACCGGCGAATAACCGCCGGCGGTTTCCGCCTCCGCAACCACGCTTGGTCGAACGCACCAATAATATAGTAGGAGGAATAATCATGGAACAAGGAACTTTTCGTGTAAAAGCGGGTTTGGCTGAAATGCTCAAAGGTGGCGTCATCATGGACGTAACTACTCCCGAGCAAGCTAAAATTGCCGAAGAAGCTGGGGCCTGTGCCGTCATGGCTCTGGAAAGAGTACCGTCTGACATCCGGGCAGCCGGTGGGGTAGCCCGCATGGCCGACCCAACCATTATTCAGCGCATTATGGATATTGCCACCATCCCGGTCATGGCTAAAGCCCGCATCGGCCATTTTGTCGAAGCCCAGATTCTCGAGTCTCTCGGCGCTGACTATATCGATGAAAGCGAAGTCTTGACTCCTGCTGATGACAAATTCCATATAAATAAGCATTCCTTTAAGGTTCCTTTTGTCTGTGGTGCAAGAAACTTGGGCGAGGCCCTGCGCCGGATCGGCGAAGGCGCCGCAATGATCCGCACCAAAGGTGAGCCTGGTACCGGCAATGTAGTAGAAGCAGTAAAACATATCCGGCAGGTTTTAGGCGAAATTCGCCAGCTGTTAAGCCTGCCTGATGACGAAGTCGCCACTTTTGCCAAAAACATCGGTGCCCCGCTGGAATGGGTGCTGGAAACCAAAAGACTCGGTCGTCTGCCAGTGGTCAACTTCGCTGCCGGTGGCATCGCCACCCCGGCTGACGCTGCCCTGATGATGCAGCTTGGCTGCGACGGCATCTTCGTCGGCTCGGGAATCTTCAAGTCGTCAGACCCTGCCAGAAGGGCCAAGGCCATTGTTGCCGCCGCCACTTATTACAACGATCCGAAAGTTTTGGCCGATATTTCGAAAGACCTGGGAGAAGCCATGCCTGGCCTTGAAATCTCCACCATCGCGCCCAATGAGCGGATGCAGGAACGAGGCTGGTAACATTGAAAGTCGGCGTACTGGCCCTACAGGGCGCTTTTCGGGAGCACCGGGTGATGCTAGAAGAACATTGCCAGGTGGACGCCATTGAAATCAGAAAACCAGAAGAACTTGACCTTGTTGAGGGGCTGATCCTGCCTGGAGGCGAAAGCACCACCATCGGCAAAATGATGGTGGAATGGGGCCTGCTGGACAAGATCAAGGCGCGGGCCGCTGAAGGCCTGGCCATCTACGGCACATGCGCCGGAATGATTATGCTGGCTAAGGATATTGTCGGCAGCAATCAACCCCGGCTTGGTCTAATGGATATCAGAGTGCGGCGCAACGCTTTTGGCCGACAGAAAGATAGCTTCGAGGCCGACTTGTCGGTTCCGGAATTTGGCGCCGCGCCGGTGCGGGCGATATTTATCCGCGCGCCGTATATTGAAAGCGCAGGCCCCCTGGTCAAAGTTATGGCCTCAGTCGGCGATCACATCGTCATCGCCCGGCAGGGCAAATTGCTCACCACCGCTTTTCATCCCGAACTAACTAATGATAATCGTATTCATAACTATTTTGTGTCGATGATCCGCGGTCAGGTATAACTCGGTTTAAAATCCTAAATTTACAGGAGGGTTGACCATGATTAGCCTGAATGACATGCCGCGAGTACGGATAAATTTTTTGCCGACACCGCTGGTTGAGCTAAAACGACTGTCCAGCTTCTTGGGCGGACCGCGGATTTTTATCAAGCGCGACGATCTGACCGGCGTAGCCCTGGGCGGCAACAAAACCAGGAAATTGGAGTTTTTATTAGGTGAAGCCATTAGCCAAAAATGCGACTCGGTAATCGCCTGCGGCGGCATGCAGTCCAATCTCTGCCGGCAGACAGCTGGCGCTGCAGCCGTCGCCGGACTCAAGTGCCATCTCGCACTAGGCGGCACCCAGCCGCCGTTTGCTGACAGCAACCTACTTCTTGATTATCTCTTGGGCGCTACCATTCACTGGTCAGGTGAATACAGCAAGGGCGAACGGCTGCCGGAACTGGCCGCCGAACTCCGCGCCTCCGGGCTCAAGCCCTATGTCATTACCTACGGCGGCTCAACCGCCGTCGGCGCGCTGGGCTTTGTCGCCGCGATTTCTGAGCTGAAAGAACAACTGCAGGCCGAAAACCTTGACCTTGATTATTTGTTTTTACCTTCCAGTTCAGGCGGCACTCATGCCGGGATGACCATTGGCATGGACATCAATAATCTGTCGACTAAAGTGGTGGGCATCAGTATTGATCGCAGCGAACCTGGCGAACCGCCCTACGAATCCGAACTGGCTGAGCTGGCCAATCAGACGGCTGCCAAACTGGAATTTGACCGGCGCTACACGCCTGCCGACTTCGCGATGAACTACGATTACTTCGGTGAAGGTTACGAAGTGGTCAGTGACGCAATCCGCGAAGCCGTCTATCTTACCGCCCGGCAGGAGGGCATCCTGCTTGATCCGATTTATACCGGCCGTACCATGGCCGGGTTGATCGATATGATTCGCAAAAAGGTTTTTACATCCAGCAATACTGTGTTATTATGGCATACAGGGGGTATCCCCGCCATATTCAGATTTGCCAGGGATCTTAACGCCTGATACCAGTGGTCTCTAGCAAAGGAAGAGGTACTATCTCATGAACCCGGTTCCACTCCCAAAACATCCAGCAACTACCGATAACCGAGTGCCCCTGGTGGCGGCTGTCCATGATCTTTCCTGTTTTGGACGTTGTTCTTTAACAGTGATCATCCCGACGCTTGCTGCTTTAGGCATTCAGGTATGTCCACTCCCGACCGCCATTCTCAGCACTCATCTGGGAGGGTTTTCCGGGCTGGATTTCTGCGATTTTACTGAGCATCTGCCGACGTTCTTCAGCCATTGGCAACAAGAAGGCGTGGTTTTCGATTGTATTTACAGCGGTTTTCTTGCTTCCGAGCAACAGATCGATGTCGTAAATAAGTTCATTACTGCCTTTTCCCCCAGTAACCCCCTGGTTTTAGTTGATCCGGTTATGGGGGACGAAGGTAAATTGTATTCGACCTGCACGCAGGAGCTGCAACAACGCATGGGTACCCTGGTGCAGAAAGCCAACATTATCACCCCTAATTACACCGAAGCCTGTTTCTTGCTGGGAGAATCTTATCAGTCTCCGCTGCGCAATATCGACATTGTCGACAACTGGCTTCAGCGGCTAGCCGCCATGGGCCCGGAGATTGTCGTCATTACCGGCATCCCGGCCGCCAGAGGAACTGTGCTTAACGCTGGATATGACCGGAAAAATCAGCTTTTCCTGCGTGATTTCCACGACTATCTCCCAGTACGTTACCCTGGTACCGGCGACATTTACGCCAGCGTACTATTAGGTTCCCTGCTGCGCCGGGACGATCTCACGGCGGCAATGAACCGCGCGGCGGATTTTACTTCTCTGGCGATTAGCACCACTTTTGCCGCCAAGACTCCTCCCCGTGAGGGAGTTTTATTGGAGAAAGTTCTCCCCTGGCTTTTTCATTCGGTGGAGTAATTGAAGAATCCGCCCTTTACGGCGGACGCGGCACTTAAACTATTACTTAAGTGGAGGAATTGACATGTCCGGCAAGCGCAAATTAGCCACCCGGGATTTGATATACATCGGCGTTCTTTCCGCCTTATGCGCCATAGGAACATCGCTGAAAATCCCCTTGCCGACTGGCGGCATGGTTCATCTTGGTACGGCGGTGATTTTCACTGTCGCCATTATCTATGGCGGTGTTTTCGCCGGTTTTACCGGCGCCATTGGGTCCGCACTTTTTGATCTTGTCATGGGCTTTTCCCCTTATACCCTGTGGTCATTCGTCATCAAAGGAATCGCCGGTCTGATTGCCGGAAGAATCGCCAAAGGTGCGTGGCCCGAGGCCTCGTCAGGCAAGCACTGGCTGCTCCGTGCGGTGGTAGGCTGCCTTGTGGCGGCTCTGTGGACGGCGGGCGGCTATGTATTAGCCTGGTGGCAAATTCTCGGTTCCCTGAGCGTAGCCCTGGCGAACATCCCCAGTTCCCTTTTGACCTCTGGTGTCGGGGTAATCGTAGCATTGATTTTGGCCGCCAGACTGCGCACCAAGGTTCGCTACTAGAAGGCTGGCGATAAAGGCCCATCTGTTTTATAAAATAAGTTGAGGCTGTCCCGAACGGGACAGCCTCTTTGTCTATTTAGAAAAACCCAGGTTGGGGAGAAAGGTCCAGATGCAAGGCGAACCGGAAAAGCGTGCAGCGCCGCGTACCGGCGTACGCAAGCAATCGCTTTGAGGAGCAACGCAGCAGATGGGCCTTTATCGCCAGCCGCGTACTTAGTAATTTGTTGTGTTCAGCTTCAGAACTCCCCGCGGCGACTCTTGGGTATCATTTACGGAGATATCTACCACGTCGCCAACCCTGATCAGCGGCAGTTTGCTCGAAATATTGACTGTGCTGACAAATATCCGGGGATCATTGTCCAGCGTGAAGTAAAAATACGATTCCCCGCCCTTTACCATCTGCGAGAATCTGGTTACCGTGCCATGCAAACTGATCTGTTTGACCACGTTGCTGGGGACAAAATTATTGCCTTTATCTAAAAGATTCTGCTGATAGGCTTGCAAAGCGCTTTCAATGTCCGGCCCCACGCCAACGATGTTGTAGTTTTCCACGGAAATGAATGAAACCATTTTGAGCAGGCCTTCTTTATCCTTTAGCGGCGCAATGTAAGTCGGCACCCCATTGATGTTGTAGAGCACCGGATACCCGGCCCGGTAAGATTTTTCCTGCACCTGCCCTTCGGCAGACCTTCTAGCGGCGTCTTCTGTCGCCCCGGCAACTTTATACCATTTCGCCACCTTGGTGCGGGAGTTGACCAGAAGGAACCCTACGCTGCTATCGTCCCGACCGGAGGAAGTGATGCCGGTGTACCAATAAATTTTGTTGTCATTGCCATAGATTAAATTCAGACGATCTCCTGTCGGTCTTAAGGTACCGGTTTTAGCAAAAACCGAGTTCCAGAATCCATTGATATATTCGCCCCAATTAGAAATCTGCTGATAAACGAAGCTTTCTGGTTGGATACGGTCCACCCATGCCGGAACATCAGCGACGGAATAGTGGGTGATTTCTCCGGTCTGGGCGTTGACTAACACCGCGCCGACAGCGTCAGACCCAGCATAGCCGATTTTGTTTTTATACAAAGTAACTACCCAATACGGATTTAGGTTGTCATCCACTTCAAAGGAGAAATCTGTCATCCCGATGTTTACATAGCCGTGAAAGTACAGGTATCTTGGCAAATAATCGAACAAAAATCCGCCAAGCTGGTATTTCAGGAACACGGTTTGTCCGTTAACATCCTGGATCAGCTTCACGTCATCGGGATTGGTCGCCGACACCATGATGTAGCCTTTGCTGCCCTGCTGGTTGCTCAGCCACTGAAAGATGCCGCGGTGTTCAAGCGGCGCTACATAATACAGCTTGTTCTGCACCTTCTGCAAAACCATGTCGCCCATTTGGGTCGCGCTACCCAGCGCCGGAACTTCGCCGATTTTTTTGTCGGCTAATTTAATCGCCGTTTCCTCGTCGATAATCCGAATTTGCGATAGATTAATCGGTTCCACGTCTGCCACAAAAGAGCTTTCGGTCACATTACCAAGTAAGCTCCGATATTCCTGGTTAAAGAACAGGGTATTGCTGGTCAGGATCGGCAGGATCATCGAATTGGCCAGGCCTAGTCCAATAAGTATAAATCCGCCAAGGGCAAGGCGTTTATATTTTACGATACCTTTATAGTTGGTAACATTGACTACCTTGGCTTCATCGGAAATCTGAGCTGAAAATAATTTGTTCAGCAGCTTACCTAACAGCGTATTGCCGAAGGCTCCTTGCCCGCTCAGGGCCAAGGCACGCACTGAAAACCAGATTAAAAATATACCCCACAACAATATCAGGTTGGACCAGTCGGTAAATCCCAGTGCCAATACAGGCATTTGCGTACATAAATACAAGATATTAAAGATTATAAACAGTGCCACAAAAAACACTATATCACCCCCATATTCTTTATTGATCTATTTACTATGGATTTGAGCCTTGATTTTGTTTAACATCTTTTCCTGAATCGCCACATTCAGCTCGTACGGCGCTTCACTTGGGACCGGGGCTCTTGATTTGGCTGCAGCCGGCCAGTCCAAGGTTGACTACAAAGGCAAGTGTCAAGGCCAGAATTATTCCTTTTCTACTCACAGCAATCCCCCCTAATCCTAATTCTCGGCTGGTGAGAAACGCCCATCTGCTGCGTTACTCCTCAAAGCGCTTGCTAGCGTACCGCCGTATGCGTCGGTCGATCACTTGCCATCCTTGGCGTGATCGACACTAGGTCATCCATGACCGTCGCTGCGCGCTTTTCCGGGCGGCTCGCACACTGTTCGTGAGAATTTCGCCTGCAGCAATGTACGCTGATAAAACTGACGAAATCAGAACGTGCATCTGAGCATTTCTCACCAGCCTTTAGTTTTGCACTTAAAACTGTCCTCAGCCGGTCACGAAACACTTATTCCCCTTCATCCCTGGCGTAAGCCAGTGGCCCGATGGCGTCTTCAACCGCCTGCAGCAAAGACCCTTCCACAAACAGGTCGTAGATTGCCTTGATATCTGGTGCCGGCACCCGGTCCTCATCCAGCCGGGGCACTATTCGCCGTACTGCATGATAAGCCGCGCCGGTACCGCGCCCCGGGTTCAGCGGCGCCAAAAAGTCAATACCCTGAACTGCCGCCAAATATTCTATAGCCAGGATATAGCGCACATTCTCCAGTATCTCCCGGGCCTGGCGGGCGGCAATTGTCCCCATGCTGACATGATCTTCCTGATTGGCGGAAGTCGGAATAGAATCGGCGCTGGCCGGATGCACCAGCACTTTGTTCTCTGACACCAGAGCCGCCGCCGTGTACTGGGTAATCATCAATCCAGAATCCACGCCGGGATAAGCGGTAAGAAACGGCGGCAAGTCGCTCAGTTTCGGATCCAGCAGTCGGTTGGTCCGCCGTTCGGAAATATTGCCGATTTCCGCCAGAGCCAATTTTAGATAATCCATCACCAGCGCTATCGGTTGCCCGTGGAAATTACCGCCTGATATCGCCTCGCCTGTGTCAGGCATGATCAGCGGATTATCGGTTGCCGCGTTGATCTCCACCAGCAGCGTTTCCTCCACCCGCCTGAGCGCATCTTTGGACGCTCCGTGCACCTGAGGCACACAACGCAGCGAATAAGCATCCTGGACCTTGGTGCAGTTGGCGTGGGATGCGATAATTGAACTGTGATCGGTAAGTCGTAAAACATTAGTTGTCGTAGCCTGTTGTCCGATATGGGGCCGTACCCTTGTTATCCGTGGATCGAAAGCAGTGCGAGTTCCCCGGAGCGCTTCCAGTGAAAGCGCCGCCGCAATATCAGCCAATTTCATCATATCAGCCGCGTCGTGCCACACCATACACCCGATCGCCGTCATAATCTGGGTCCCGTTGATGAGCGCCAGCCCTTCCTTGCCGCCTAACACCACCGGCTTCAGTCCGGCTTGGTCCAGCGCTTCGGCACCGGTCACCAGCTTCCCCTCAACAAACGCCTCACCATGCCCCAGCATCACCAGCACCATATGCGACAGCGGCGCCAGATCGCCGCTCGCGCCCACCGATCCTTTGGCGGGAATAACAGGATACACCCTGCGATTAAGCATTGCCAGCAGTAGTTCCACTGTAGCCAGCCTTATGCCGGAATAGCCTTTGGCGAGAGAATTCGCCCTTAGCAGCATGGCCCCCCTGACCACATCTTCGGGCAAAGGATCGCCCACTCCGGTGGCATGACTGAGTATTAAATTGTTCTGCACTTTTTCCCGCTCGGTCTTTGATATCACAATATTGCTCAAATCGCCGAAGCCAGTGGAAATCCCGTATACCGGCCTCTCCGACTGCAAAATATCGTCCACAATGGCCCTGCTGGCCAGAATCTGATCCCGGCCCTGATCGCTCAGTCCCACCTGGGTATATTGCCGGGCAACGGTTAGCACATCCATCATGCTTAGAGAATATCCATCAAGTAGTATCATTATTCGTTCCTCCTGGTTGAGCCGTGTGTCTACCGTCAATATATTAGCAGCCATATTGTTTTCGGCTTATTATCCAAGGCTTTCGCCGCCTGGGCAGAGACTTCCTGCAATTTTGTCCGCCATCGCTAACGAAGCGCCGTTATAAATATTTTCACTGTTCAATTTATCCGACGCAGTTATTGGCTGCGACCACCAACCTCGCACTGGTGCTGCTGATAAAGTTCGTAATAGCTTCGCAATATCTTGGGGATATCGAGCTCATATGGGCACCTGGTCAGACAATCACCACATTCGGTGCATTGCAAAACTGATTCCATCGTCTTTTGGGAAAACTCCAATGCCACTTTTGGCGACATCCTTTTAGCAAGTACCGGATACATCATCGCCTGATTGATAAGCACTCCATTTGGACACGGCAAACAATATTCGCAGCGGCGGCAAAACTGCCGTCCCAGCCGAGCCCGAAATTCGTCCATCACCGCCAGATCTTGCGTTGTCACCACATTGGGCTGCTCATATATGGCAACGATATCGTTCACCGTCTGAAAAGAATCATAGCCCGGAATTGGGATGGCCCAGGGATACTGCCGCAAGAATTTGAACGCAACCGCTGAATTGTCAATCACTCCGCCGCCAAAGGGTTTCATCGCCAAAAAGCCGACATTAAGTTCCTGGGCGACAGCAAGCAGTTCATCACAGGCGGCATCTTCAATAAAATTGAACGGAAACTGTATGGTTTCAAACAAACCGGTCTTCACCAGTTTCAGCGCCATGGGCAGGCTGTGGGAAGAAACCCCAAGGTGCCTGATTTTTCCCTGTTTCTTGGCGTGAACCGCAGCCTCCAGCGCGCCGCCTGGACTGCTGATCGCCTCCCACTCGGCCTCTTTGGCTACCTGATGAAACTGGTACAAGTCGATGTAGTCGGTCTTTAGCGCACGCAGGCTGGTGTCCAGTTGATCCACGAAGCCAGCGGCATCACGTTTAGTGGTTTTGGTGGCCAAAACCACCCTGGTACGCAGCCCGGCAAAAGCCTGTCCGATTTTGTCTTCGCTGTCCCGATACATGTTGGCGGTATCGTAAAAAGTGATTCCTTTATCCAAAGCGTGGCGCAGAACTTTCACCGCCTCGTTTGTATCCAGCCGGATAATAGGAATGCCGCCGAATCCCACCACGGATATTTTGAGGTCTGTCTTGCCTAATTTACAATATTGCATGTTTTTCACTCCTTGTTTTCCGGTTTGCATCCGGCTGCTTGCTTGGCAATCGCTCCAGATCTTTCCTTAAGAATTATATTATACACCGGCCGCCAAAATCCTATTATTTTTGAGTATACGTTTCAGATATCATAGAAAAAGCCTCCGGCTTGTACCGGAGGCATTTGGGTTGTTTTGCGAAAACTCAAGGCTGACGAGAAAGGTTGAGATGCACGTTCTGATTTCGCCAGTTTTATCAGCGTACATTGCTGCAGGCGAAATTCTCACGAACAGTGTGCGAGCCGCCCGGAAGAGCCCGCCGCGACGGCCATGGATGACCTAGTGTCGATCACGCCAAGGATGGCAAGTGATCGACCGACGCGTACTGGCGTACGCTAGCAAGTGCTCTGAAAAGCAGGCGCACGACGCTTCAGCGACGATGCGATCGCTTTCAACGACGCAGATGGGCCTTTATCGCCTGCCTGGAATTCCGCTTTCACACGGAACCTTGGTCTGGCATAGCCCACAACAGCCTACTTCCACTCCATATTCTTTTTTGGCATAAGGCGTAACTATGACATCCTCCAAGCCAAAACAGGTTTCCTTATCATGACCCTTCAGCGACAGCGCGCCCACGGGGCAGCGCTGAATACAGGCGCCGCAGGTATTTGAGTTGTAATGCAGACAATATTCATAGATGCTTTGATAGGGCCTTGGCGTAGGCTCCAAAACCGCATCGACAATTACACTGCCGCAGCGATGCGCAATCCCCTTTGCGGTTATCAGCGCATCATTCAGGCTAAAGGTTCCGAGACCCGCGGCATAAGCGGCGTGTCGTTCCGACCAGGTTGAGGTCGGCCCGCTGCCCGGCTTGTTAAGTATCCGCCACTTAGGGCTATGCAAGGGCGCCAGTGCGCGAAATCCATGCTCGGCTAGCGAAGCCACCATATATCTCCGCAGGCTGTTATTAAACTGTTCACCATAAAATTTAGTCAGCGCCCACTCTCTTGAGGGCAAAGACTTCTGTTGGCCGTTGCTGCTGCGGGTGGTCTCGGTGATCGGTAAAATCCAGCTGATTATGGTACCACCTGTGAAAGAACCAACGCCAAACTCCGCCTCAAAAAGCTCGGTAGGCGATAACAGGAAATCGCCAATTTTCTCCTTATATTCTAAAAACAATTGATCAGTGGCGCTGGCAAATCCTATCAGCGGTTCATCGAAGTAATTAAAACTCCCGTCTTCGCTTCTGTTTAAGGCCGACGAGCGCACATACGATTTAATTTCATTGCAAATATGGTTGTTCATCCCGAATCCTCCTATTCAAAATTGAAGATAATCTTCAGCGTATATCTCTTTTAATACCTATTATCAGGCTAATACTACTTTACTACAAGTACTGGCCAGAAAGAAACGTGTAAATGGTACAAATATTGGGGTTGTCTTTAGGATACTTTGATGAACAAACACCGCGGGAGATGGGTATTCTTACCCGTTGACGCCTCTAGCTCCGGCTTGGTATAGTTATAATAGATGTATACATAATACTCAATAGGGAGGGTTTCCCACTGAAACGAACACTGCTTATCTTGACTGCTTTTCTCACTCTCAGCATCAGCACCTGTCTTGCCACCCCGCTAAATAACCTGGCTACAGGCCAAACCGCCATCGGACTCAGCACTGATACTTTTTATCTGGAACACAAATTTAGCGATACTTTTACCCTGGGAATCCAGAACGAGAACCTGGACAACGGTCCCAACATGAGCGATGTTTATGGGCAACTGAAGCTTGCCGACAACTTCAGGGCCATATTCGGCAACAGAAGCTTTGACTCAACTTCGAAGTTTTATATCGGCATTGGAGCTGACAATGAACTGGCCCCTGGTTGTACAGGCTACGCATCGTTGATTGGCAGCGACCAGTTCAAAGAGCTGCAGCTTGGTGCCAATTTCAAACTGAGCCGTAGCGCCGATCTGAATGTCGGTTACCATTCCTATATGCCTGACCGGGGCAGCAACGACAACGGAGTGAGTGTCGGAGTTACTTTTAGATTCTAACGTTTTATTATTCTGCATACTGAAAATAGCCGTCTTGTGGCCAACCGGCCACAAGACGGCTATTTTTTATATGCCACGATCTGTAGCCCACAGCATACATCATTGCAAGTTATCGGCATTTTGCCGCAGGGTTTGAAGTCAGCTGGAGTTAAATAGCGTTAACTCAGTTGGAAAATTTATCGATAGCGATTTGCAGTTCCTTGGCTATCACTGCTAGCTGGTTGCTTTCAGCTGAGATTTTCTTCATTGATACAGTCAGTTCTTCTGATGTCGCGGCTATTTCCTCACCAGCTGCAGCATTGTGTTGGGCAATTGCTGATAGATCAGAAAAAATTCCTATAATTCCTGTTTTCCCCACGTCTAATTTTTTGCCGGAATTATTCAAAAAGACGATAATTTCTTGTGTTTTGGCGATAGCCTTGGCAATTTCGTCAAATTTTCCTCCGGTAAGATTTACGCTTTCCTCTTGTTCATGAGCAATTCGCGTACTTATATTCATTATTTCGACAGCATTTTGCGAATTCTGTTGCAGTTCCTGCACCACCCCATAAATTTCCTGAGTTGAAGCACTGGACTGCTCGGCAAGTTTACGGATTTCCTCCGCTACCACCGCAAATCCCCGTCCGGCTTCACCGGCCCGCGCTGCTTCGATTGCAGCGTTTAAGGCTAACAGGTTGGTTTGTGATGCAATATCTTGAATAACCTGGCTGGCGGAATTAATTTTTCCAGCACTGGCATTGGTTTTCTCAATGCCGTCTTTTATCTTATTAGCAAAATTTTCTCTCTCATTCGTGCGGTTGATTAATTCCTTCACCGCAGCACTGCCTTCATCGCGCATCCGTTCCACTACCATAGTTGCCTCATTCAATTGCTGCAACATTGTTTGATCTTGCTCGATAATTTCGCCAAGCTGATGAATCATGTCATCTCCCTGCCCGGTACTTGCAGCCTGTTCGCCAGTACTTCTGGCAAGCTCATCGATGGTTCTTGCAACCTCACCGGCAGCAGTAAATGAAGTGTGAGCGGTATCCTTGAGTCCGTCCGAGGTCTTTGATACCTGCTCGGATGTTTGCAACAGGCGATTTAAAATCTCCTTCTGATTACTGCTGGATGCTTTTATAGCCTGGCCAAGAATACCAAAGACATCTTTAGACGAAGAAATGTTACGTTCAAGATTTTCAGTGGAAAGTTGATTATAACTATTTTTATAGAGGATAACTTCACCGTAGATCTCTTTTACATCTTTTAATTCAATATCAAAGCCAATCATACCAATAAACCGATTGCCAGAATGTATCGTAACGGCAATCGTTGTCATTAGAACATTGACACCGTTTAAGTCATAGTTATAGGGCTTGAGAATCGAATCTTTATTTTGGCTACGCGGTATGACATAATAATCTTCTTTTTCCAGATCGCTAAGACAATCGAACCCGATTGTTCCGTCTTCGTTGTGATAATAGTAGGGAATGAAGCGGCCGCTAGCGTCATGGCTTTCTGCATTTCTAAAGCGATCGTCTGCACCGTCAAAAGCATTGGGCTCAAACAATACAGAGATTCCGATAAACTCTGGATTTTCGATTACTATTTTTTTGTGCATTGCCATGATTTCCGAGCGATCGGCCCGCCCTGCTTTTATGGTGCTTTCCAGTGAGCTTGCAAAAGCCCTGCCAACTGTTAGGGCTTTCTCCATCACAAGATAATCACCAAGGACGCCTCGTTTTAAGTATTCAAGCGTCATTTCGGCTTTTTGATGGCCGCAGGTCGACGCATAAAGTGATATACCGAATAAAAGCGTCGCTACCGCTCCGGTAATAATAATACCGGTAAGCGAACCACTGCAATATGTTATTATCGCAAGTAGCGCAAGCCAACAAATTATTATGAGAGCATTTTGTCTAATAAATAAAAACATTGAGGCTCCTCCTAATTTCTCCAATTTCGCATCCTTTGCCAACTATCCAGTTTTAACCATCCCTTCTCATTACTGGATTGGGAAGAAACAAAAACCCGTAAAAATCAAGAGGCGATTCTCATTAGCAAGTCAATTTTAACTGACAAGATATGTATTTATGTATTCCCACAGAATCTCAAAAATCCTGCAAACTATACAAACATTGCAGAAATTATTTGTCCAATAATGACAGAAAAGAAAAACGATGCAATTCGCACCTTGCGAAATGTAATCATTTTGCTCCCAGAAAAGGTTCTTAGATTAATCAACGCCCAGAGTAGTATGATTTTTCTAGAAGCAAGAACTGTTTAATGGTAAAATAGGATCAATAAGCGTAAAATATATTGCAAGATGTAGTATTGTGCGTAAATATGGGCTTTCACGGTAATTTTGTTTAAGGTATTTAAATAATGAAAACAACTTTGTCGCCAATTGCTGTAGATACCCGGGAAAGCGTCAAAGCCAAGGTCATCGATTATATTACCGAAAAGCAGATCAATAGTGAGTAGCACGCCAAATGATTTGAATTGGTAGGCCTGACCCCTCGGTTTCGCGGTTCTCTTTGGCTGAGGCTTCCAAGATATGTAATAATACTGAAATAAGAAGCAACAGGTATTTTAGAACCTCGCTTTGAAAGGAAAAGGGATTTGTATGGGAGTATTTATTATTATTGGAAGCATCCTGTTGATAGCCGCCGTTATGGTATTTCTGGTTATGCGGAAGCAACAGCTGAGATGGGCTGAACAATCCCAACGGGCGGAAGAATATCACCAACGACAAACCCGTGCTGCATGGGCTAAAGCAATGATTGTCAACAGTCGTGGCGGGATCCTCGGAGAGACAAAAGCACGTGTCGATTTGTCGCTTGAAGTGACGCCTGAGGATGGGGCGACTTACAGAGCATTAACCGTGTGGCTGATAGATGTTATTGCTTTGAGTAATTTCCAGCCAGGTCAGGAACTGCAGGTAAAAATTGATGCCGATGATCCTAGTATTATATATCCAAACTCGACCTCGGCAACATATATTGGCTACTGTTAACAACTGATGTGATTCCAAATGAATCCCTCCAACCAATTGTCTAAGCCAACTGCCAAAGCTGTTTTCACACAGTCTGCCGTCCCTATGTCTGGACAAAACAAAAGCACTCTTAACATCATCAAGAGTGCTTTACGTTTTCTGATCTGGTCTGTATTTATCTTGATGAATTGGGTTTTCCTTTTCTTAGCGGCAGTTCATGGAATCTCAGGTACAATAAGGAGTCAACGTATGAAACAAAAATATTATATCGAAATGATGCTGTTATTGGTGGTACTACTTTGGGCCGGTAATTATACCTACGGAAAGTTCGGCATGCGCGAATTCTCACCGCTGGTCTTCACTGCAGTCCGTTTCCTCATCGCCACTCCTCTGCTGCTAGCGCTCCTCAAATATAAAGAAGGTCGCCTTGATTTCCCCCGGAAAAATATTGCCAGAGTCATAGCCACTGGCGTGGTGGGAATCGCCGTATACCAGACAGTATTCATCGCTGCCGTCAAATACGCTTCAGTGACCAATGCCTCGCTTGCTCTTGGCATGTCACCAATCTTCACCGCCCTACTGGGGGCGGCTCTCGGGCAGGAGCGCCTCAATTCCACGGCGCTGGCCGGATGCTTAACCGCTTTCGGCGGTCTGTTTTTGGTAGTGGAGTTCAGCCCTGCGCAGACCGGGCTACTTGTTCACAGTCTATACGGCGATGGTTTGGCACTAACCGCAGCATTCCTCTGGGGTCTCTATCCCATTGTAGCCACCCCGCTCCTCAAAAACCATTCTGCCCTATGGCTGACCAGTCATTCTGCCCTGGCCGGTACGGTGATTTTGTTGACTTTAGCCCTGCCGGAACTGACGGCGATGAACTGGGCAAGGGTATCACCGCTAGCCTGGTCTTCGCTGCTCTATACAACCATCTGCGCGCTGGCACTGGCGGCCTGGTATCATGGCATGGAAAAGATCGGTGCCAATCAGGTCATGATTTATATGTATCTGATCACCCCTGTCGCCATCGTGATCGCCATGCTGACCATCGGTGAAACAGTCACTCCGCTGCAGGGCCTCGGCGCACTGATTACCATCTGCGGCATCATCCTTACCAAGCGGGCCCTGACAAAAGATACCACCGCGTAGCACTGCCCTTATCTAGACCGGCCTATGGCCTTATTTGAATTCAGGGTATCTCACCAGGCATTTGCTTCCTTGTGCTGGTGCCTCATTGCGTAGCATGGCAATTACGCCTGGCTGATTGCATATTTTTTCATACCTCTGCTCGAACTCTTCATCACTGTCAGCATCTAAGTAAATGTAATTCTGATTATCCATGTGCCAGCGTGCCAGCAGGCCCTCGGCAATTATCCGGCCATCCTGATAATATTCAGGTAAGAATTTCTGATAATAGCGCATGTTCATTTCGCTGTCTTCCAATTTGCATATTGTCTGAATAATACGGAATGCGGTGTATTGCGGACAGATAAACATCAGCCCCGAGACACTGAACCACTTTGGATAGAGAAAAAAGGCTTCTCTTAGTTGATACCGCCGGAAGTGATTATCAATATAGTAATGGACTGTATAGCCTCTGTTCTTAAGCGCATCAAAAAACACCCCGGCGCTGGCGCTAAGATAATCGGCGGTGTGCTCATCCCAAGCCCCGTCGGCACAGGCGGCTTTATAAAGATCTTCTGCGGCTGCAAACGCAGCAATACATAGCTCTTTGTCGGTAAGCACGCCGACGTGTTTAAGCACAGACTGACTGATTACGTCCAGTGCAGTTTTCCGGCGGTTAGGGTCAGTTACTTCAATCGCTCTTGAGAACCGCGCGATTGCCTTGGTACTTTCGTTCCAATAATCGTATATATGCGGCAAAAGCCACTTTTTCGCGAGATCTTTATTAGCAATAGAATGGAACCATAACATAACTCCACCTCCTAAAGCGACCTCACCCTTACATTTCTGTTATTTTTTTTTATTATCCTCCATTTTGCGGTGAGTAGCGTATGTGTCCACAATTGGAGTGGTGATAAACAGCCCCGACAAAACAAAAAAGGGGTATCCCCCTGATTTATTATAAATATAGAATTTGCTCTTGACGGTTCATCAAACAGGAACCAGGCCTTTTCAACGGTCTGGCGCGCTTATTCCTTCACATACACATTCAAGCCAATCTTAACGTCCTCAGACCCTGGTACCGACTGATTTCCTTCAGTACTGGCCACTATTACGCTTTTGCCGCTGCTGGACTTGCCAAACCGCTTTGAAATGTCCACCGTAATGGTGAGTATATCGCCCTTTACTTCCATTTCAATGTTTTTCATTTGTTTCCCTCCAGTTTATCCATATCAGCTGTTCAGGGGGTTCACTGCCCCAGGCTGATCTTCTGGGCAATATTGCTGGTGCAGTTGGCCGGAATAATCCTGCTGATTACCGACCCGCCTCGCTCCGATAGATCGATAATTTTGGAGTCTGATGTTCTGACCACCGGCAGACTTGACCCGTTGGGGTGAAAAAAGATGACTTCCGCTTCCTGCCCGTCGCTGAGCAGCATTTTATTGTTCATCAGACTGTCTCTTATCCCGCTGATAAAAGTATGGCAGACCGATGGATCAAGTTTGCCGAACATTTCATTGGCCAACATGTCCAGTACCGGGAATGGATTGGCATATTCGGTGGTGTACGCCCGGGTGTGGAAGGTATCGGCGACCGCAATAATCTTGGCATAGGGATGAATCTTCAGGCCGTTTACTCCCGAGGGAGAGCCGCTTCCATCCATACACTCACGATGTTGGATAATCCCCAATATGATTTCATTGGAAAGCCCGGTTGTCTTCTTGAGCAAGCCGGCCGCCTCGGCGATATAGGTCCGCGCCCGGTGATCGAAGTTTTTCCCTGCCGACAGACTGCCCACGTCATGCAATAGCCCGGCAAGCGCCACGCCGCGTATATCAGCTTCGCTCCACTTCATCTGCCGGGCGATGATCCCGGCAAAAAAGGCCACCATCACAGAATGGCGGGAAACGAAGTCCGCCAAGTTGTGATCGCTGACAAGTAAATAATTCATGGCTGTCAAGCCATTGCTGGAAATAGCTGTGTGTATATTGCCTGCGGCATCTTTGAGCAGCGGCACAGGAACAACATTTTGTTTACGGATGAAGTCGAAGGCGTGAACGGTATTCGAAACAATGGAATCATAGTCCTGAACGAAATTTAGATATCCCGCCGATTCTTTGCTGGCAGCAATTTCTTCTGCCGCTTCAGCTTCGAGCGTTTCTTCGCTCATGTTGACAAATACACTCTTTATATCCCAAGAGTTCAACAGGGAAATATGTCTTGCTATTAATGTAACATCTTTGCCAAGAAGTATTTTACCGGTAACGGAAAGAACCGTATCAGCAAGTATACAGCCTGGCACCAAATCTTTGACAGCCATCAATTTTGTTGCCATAGAACCGACTCCCCTCAAACTGGGGCACCCAAACAAAGGGTCTCCCGCTAAAAAACCTGATAGGCCTATTAAAATATATCGTAATTTAGTGCATTTTAATTAATACCCCAAAAGGCCTATATTTTCCTGACAAGAGTCCTAAACGGCAGGGCTGTTTATAATTCTTTTGCCAGAATGTTCAGTTCTTCCGCCATCGCCGATAATTCCTCAATACTGGCGGAAATTTCCTGGGTTGCTGACGCCTGTTCTTCACTGGCCTGTAAGGAGATGCTGCTTCTTTTGTCTACTTCATTAACGTTGTTCTTAATGTTTTGTATCAATGATTTAATCTGAACTACTGTTTCGTTGGACTGATTAGCCAGTTTCTGTATTTCACCAGCAACAACCGAGAAGCCGCGACCAGCTTCGCCGGCGCGCGATGCTTCGATAGCAGCATTAAGACCAAGCATTTTAGACTGATTCGCCACAGAAGAAATAAAGCCTGACACATCATTGATCTTGTCCACCATATTTGTAACAGCTTTGACGTATTGATAAAGGTCATGCTCGTTTTGATTTATATTAGTGGCGTTATTAGCAATGTGTTCAATAGTCGCCGATATATCAGTTATCGAGTTCGCCAAGTTTCCCGACATCCCCGATAATGTCTCAGCTACTTTCTTAGGTATAACGACGCCTAGCGTTCCCACTATTTCTTTCCCGGTATCATCATATAACGGAAAATTTTCCACATAGACAGGAACCCCGTACCGTTCCGCCCCTACCGCTGCAGTATGCGCTTTGCCAGCATGAATTGTCTTATAAGCAATGTCTGCTTCTTTTAACTCATAACCTACATGCATATTGGGCAACGTGAATTTATGTGATGGCTGAATGAGGATAATCTTTGTTAAATCCGATATATATAAAAATGCTCCCTCGGGAAACAATTCTACTATCATTGGGGCAAAGTCGGGAAAGCTCCTGGCTATCGGGTGCAACCTTGGCATGACAATAGAAAACGCTCCCACGGCCCTTCCAGCGTCATCCACCAACGGGATCGCCACGGTAATCAACCGCACGCCGTACAAGGCTCTTGGCACTTTTTCCACCAGCGCCTTATTCTCGTTCATTGCTCTTGCCGCCATACTTGTTTCTTTTAGCACCGAACCGACGCTGAATATTTCCATATCAAAATTTTTAGACGCTATCTTCCATTTGATTGTGCGTCCTTCAATAATCAGAAATATTGCACCACCGGAGATTATACCACTCTGTAATTCAGCCACTAGTTTCAGGATATTAGCATGTTTGATATGAACTTGATCTGCCATATGAATTACACACCTTTCCCTCAATTTGTTAGAACAAAAAAAATAATATCAGCTTTTAGATAGTATTTCTGCAATTTATTTGCCTTTTCCTGTTAAATTAGGCAAAGATAAATGTTTTTATGGCGCTTATTGCCAATTGACAGGGAAAAGCCCTCTTGAATTTATCCAAGAGAGCTTGCCTTCACTGCCAATGATCGAACTCGCGGCTCCACTAAGTTTTACACGCTAAACTTTATTATTGCGTTCTGCAACTCCTGGGCCAGATGTGCCAGACTTTGACTGGACGCAGCGATTTCCTCCATAGCCGCAGACTGTTCTTCTGTTGCAGCAGATACCGTCTGCGTTTCTCCGGCAGTAACTTTCATTATTTTATCTATCTCACGTACTGCGGTGACAATTTGCTGACTTCCGGACGCCAATTCCTGGACTGCCGTGGCAATCTCTTTTATCTGGGTAGACACCTGCTTAACCAGCCCAACGATTTCACTAAAAGCTCTTCCTGCCGTACCTACAACATCTGTCCCGACCTTAACTTCATGGGTCCCTGTCTCCATCGCATTAACAGCTTTATTGGTATCAGTCTGTATCTCGCTAACAAGAACAGTGATTAGTTTTGACGCCTCTTGGGACTGCTCGGCAAGCTTACGCACTTCTTCAGCCACAACAGCGAAACCCCGTCCTTGCTCACCAGCCCGCGCTGCCTCGATTGCCGCGTTAAGAGCCAGTAAGTTGGTCTGATCAGCTATACCTGAAATGGTATTTACAATCTGGCCGATTTCTTGGGATCGTTCGCCTAGTTTGCTAACAACTTGTGAAGATTCAGCCACAGTTCTCTCAATATTTGCCATCTGAGTAATGACGGTTTTTACCGCCGTTTCCCCCGTCTGCGCTGCCGCAGCTGTTTTGTCGGATACAGCAGCCACATCCCTAACATTATCGGTTACGTGCTGAATGTTTGCCGACATCTGTTCGATTACCGCCGAAGTTTCAGTTACTACTTTGACTTGCTCATTTGCACCGAGCGCGACTTCTGTGATAGATGTCGCTATCTGAGTGGACGCCTCGGCCGACTGTCCGGATGTTGCAGTAAGCTCTTCACTTGACGACGCTACTTGTTCGGCCATGTTGGTAAGTTGTTTGATAAGAATTCTCAAGTTGGTTTTCATTGCGTTAAAAGAAGTTGTTAAGGCCCCTATTTCATCATTGGTTGTAACGGTCAAATCCCCTGCTGTAAGGTCACCGCCCGCTACTTGCTGGACACTCGCCGCTACTAAAGTAACTGGGTCGGATATTCTTTTACTCATATACATGGCTATCAAAGCCGATATTATTAGTCCTGCAAAACCAATCAACACCGCTAAAACGATATTGAACATCAACTTACGTTGGTTCTCTTCAGCTTTAGCGGCAACGAGTTTATCAATATCATCGATCCAGTTGCCTGTTCCGATAACCCAGTTATAGGGCTGAAATAACAAAGAATAGCTTCTTTTCGGCAACTGTTCTGTTTGACCAGGCCTAGGGAACCAATAATCAGTGTAGCCACCTTCAGGGTTTTTTGCATTATTAATGATTTTCTGAATAAATTTTTCTCCCTTGGAATCAACAGCGTCAAACCGGCTCTTGCCTTCTTGGCTCTTGCCTAAGAAAGCAACGGTAACGCCTTCAGTGGTATCTATCCAGAAGTAATTACCATTATCGTATTGTATGTGTCGAACCAACTCTGCTGCTCTGTTTTTTGCCTCATCTTCAGTCAACAGACCCTTTTGCTGCTGATTGTAAATAGCCTGAATCATAGCGTAGATTGTATCAACTTCGAGTTTGACATTTCTGTCAAACTGCTGCAATAAAATTTTCCTGTATTCTTGCACGTCTCCGTCATTTTTGCGAACGGTATCAAAAATATTGTAACAACTTAGTATTAACAGCGATACAAAGCTTGTAAATACAATGGTCAAAATCAGCTTGTATTTAAGTTTTTTCATTTTTATTAATTTTTCTTCCTCTCGTGCAGCAGCTTGTATTTTTTATCGTCCACTTCAATATATCGGTCAGACTAATGCCAATTAACTACGCAGTATCATTTCCATACTTTGGTCCAGTATTGGAGTATGCGATTCTTTTCATTTGGCAGGTTCCAGGAAAAACCGTCAAAAGACCATTTATGCATGACAAAGTAGATCAGCCCAATATAACTTTGTGCAGCTGTTTCAAGATCTAAATCAGCGCGGAAAACCCCTTCTTCAATTCCGCCGCGAAGTACCTCTATCAACAAAAGCTCATATTTTTCTTGGTTTTTTCTCGCGATTTGTTTTAGTTCCGCGTCGCCTAAATGAAGCTGGTCTGAAAAAGCAACCCGGGAAAACCCTTTAGTTTTTTCATTAAAGCTTAGATGAATATCGAGCATTTTCTCAAGCTTTATGATAACCGGTAAGGGTTGCGTGCGGATAGTTTCGAATTCTTTATAGAGCTCTCCCAGGAAAAAAGCAATCGTCTGGTTAATGATATCTTGCTTGTTTTTAAAATGGTGGTATATAACTGTCTCAGAGGTGCCAGCGTGTTCGGCAATTTTAGCAGTAGTGATTTCGTTGATACCCTGCTCGACTATAAGGTCCATCGTAGCACGGATAACCGCTGTATTTATGTCGCGCTTATTACATATAACCATTACCCCCCATCAAATGTGTTAGTAAGTATTCACTAACACGAATAGTGCTAATATAATTTGCTGTTGCTAACAAGAACTCCTGCCGATTTATGTCGCATTTTGTCGAATTGCGCAATATATTTATGGTACTCATCCCCATATGGAATAATATAGCTTACTATTCATGATTTATCAGCTATTTCTATTGGAATTGCCTTCATTTGCCTTCCTAACAAAACAAGCACTCTCGATTTTTTCAAGAGTGCTTGTATTATTAGAAACTGGTACCATGAACTCGCGGTCAAGTTTGTGTAACAAAAG